>Ga0307516_10000155_pt1 | contig 85605 bp, 73 predicted proteins | sample 19_EM_MG_FD_203310 | JGI IMG/M metagenome (GOLD analysis project Ga0307516, IMG submission 203310) | Populus trichocarpa ectomycorrhiza microbial communities from riparian zone in the Pacific Northwest, United States - 19_EM | ecosystem: Host-associated > Plants > Roots > Unclassified | place... | reverse complement strand
TGGATCGGCATGATGCCCGCCACGATCGGCACGCCGATGCCCATCGCGCGCACCTCGTCGACGAAGTGGAAGTAGGCGTCCGGGTTGAAGAAGAACTGCGTGATGGCCGAGTTGGCACCGGCGCGAACCTTGTCCGCGAAGAACTGAAGGTCGCGCTTGGCATAACGCTGTTGTGGATGGTATTCGGGATAGGCGGCGACCTCGATGTGCCAATCGCTGCCCTGCGTTTCGCGGATGAACGCGATCAGCTCGCTGGCGTAGCGGAACTCGCCGGCGGTCGCCGTGCCGCTGGGCAGGTCACCACGCAGCGCCACCAGGCGGCGGATGCCCTGCGCACGGTAGGTGGCCAGGATCTCGGCGATGCCGACACGGGTCGAGCCGACGCAGCTCAGGTGGGGTGCGGCTTCGTGGCCAAGGGCGGCGATGTCGCGCACGGTCGACAAGGTCTTCTCGCGCGTCGAGCCGCCCGCGCCGTAGGTGACGCTGAAGAACTCGGGGTCGACGACGGCCAGGTCCTTCACCACGGTCTTCAGCTTCTCGCTGCCGACGGGGGTGTTGGGGGGGAAAAACTCGAAGCTGATCGGCACGCGCTTCGCAACAGGCCGGGTGGTGTCGGTCATGGTCAGGTCGGTTCGGGGTTGGGGGCCGCCAATCGGGCCTCGATGAAGAACTCGCGGTTTCCGTCGCCGCCGGTCGTCGGGCTGTTGCGCCAGGCCACGACTTGCAGGCCGATGCGGCCGCAGGCCTTGCGCAGGCGGGCCTCGACGTGGCCGTAGGCTGAGTCGTTCTTGACGAGGCCCTTCTTGCCGATGTCGACGGGCTGCAGCTCGAACTGCGGCTTGACCAGCATCAGCACGGTGCCAGTCGGCGCCAGCAACAAGGTCAGTGCCGGCAGCACCAGCGTCAGCGAGATGAACGACAAGTCGCCAGTGATGAAGTCGAAGCCAGCAGCCGGCATCGCGGCACCGATTTGCTCGCGGGTCAGCGAACGGGCGTTGACGCCTTCGAGCGCAGTGACGCGGGAGTCGGCCGCCAGCCGCGGGTGCAGCTGGCCATGGCCGACGTCGACGCCCACCACGTGCGCCGCACCGGCGGCCAGCAGCACGTCGGTGAAGCCACCGGTGCTCTGCCCGACGTCGAGCGCCACCGCGTCTTTCAACTGCAGGCCGCTGTCGCGCAGCACGCCTTCGAGTTTCAAGCCGCCGCGTGACGCCCAGCGCAGCTCGGCGTCGTCGGTCAGCTCGATCTCGCAGCCCTCGGGCAGCTCGTCACCGGCTTTCTTCGGCACCTTCCAGCCATTGGGGCCGAGCCAGCGCACGGCGCCGCGTTCGATCAACCGCTGAGCGGCCGACCGGCTGGGCGCTAGGCCTTGGGCAACAAGGAGTTGATCTGCACGCATCTGTCTATCGCGCTATGGCGTCATCAAGCGGCTGCCGCGGATCCGGCTTTGCCGGTCCGCAGGCAGCGCCTCCTTGAGGGGGAGGCGCCGCAGGCGCTTCGGGGGTGGATCAGTACCTGTAGGTGTCGGGCTTGTACGGGCCTGCCTTCGACACGCCGATGTACGCGGCTTGCTCTTCGCTCAGCTCAGTCAGCTTGGCGTTGAGCTTCTTCAGCTGCAGGCGCGCAACCTTCTCGTCCAGGTGCTTGGGTAGCACGTAGACCTTGCCGACTTCATACGCATCGGGCTTGGTGAACAGCTCGATCTGGGCGATGGTCTGGTTCGCGAACGAGCTCGACATCACATAGCTCGGGTGACCCGTGCCGCAGCCCAGGTTCACCAGGCGGCCCTTGGCCAGCATGATGATGCGCTTGCCGTCCGGGAAGATCACGTGGTCGACCTGCGGCTTGATCTCTTCCCACTGGTACTTCTCGAGCGACGCGATGTCGATCTCGTTGTCGAAGTGGCCGATGTTGCAGACGATCGCCTGGTCCTTCATCTTGGTCATGTGATCGTGCGTGATCACGTTCTTGTTGCCGGTGGCGGTGACGAAGATGTCGGCCTGCGAGCAGGCGTCGTCCATCGTCACGACGCGGTAGCCTTCCATCGCGGCCTGCAGTGCGTTGATCGGGTCGATCTCGGTCACCCAGACCTGGGCCGACAGCGCACGCAGCGCCTGGGCCGAGCCCTTGCCCACGTCGCCATAACCGGCGACCAGGGCGACCTTGCCGGCGATCATCACGTCGGTCGCGCGCTTGATGCCGTCGACCAGGCTTTCGCGGCAGCCGTACAGGTTGTCGAACTTGCTCTTGGTGACCGAGTCGTTGACGTTGATAGCGCGGAACAGCAGCGTGCCCTTGGCGCTCATTTCGTTCAGGCGGTGCACGCCGGTGGTCGTCTCTTCGGTCACGCCGATGATCTGGGCGCTCTTGCGGGTGTACCAGTTCTTGTCGACGGCCAGCTTGGCCTTGATCGCGGCGAACAGCTCGCGCTCTTCCTCGCTGCCCGGGTGGGCCAGCAGCGATGCATCCTTCTCGGCACGTTGGCCCAGGTGCATCAGCAGCGTCGCGTCACCGCCGTCGTCCAGGATCATGTTCGGGCCTTCGCCCTCGCTGAAGGCGGGGCCGAAGTCGAAGATGCGGTGGGTGTAGTCCCAGTAGTCCTTCAGCGACTCGCCCTTGTAGGCGAAGACCGGCGTGCCCGTGGCGACCAGCGCGGCAGCGGCGTGGTCCTGGGTCGAGTAGATGTTGCACGAAGCCCAGCGCACTTCGGCGCCGAGGGCCTGCAGCGTTTCGACCAGCACGGCGGTCTGGATCGTCATGTGCAGGCTGCCGGTGACGCGCGCGCCCTTGAGCGGCTGGCTGGCGGCGAATTCTTCGCGGATCGCCATCAGGCCGGGCATCTCGGTCTCGGCGATCTTGATTTCCTTGCGGCCCCAATCGGCGAGCTTGATGTCGGCGATCGCGTGGTCGGGGGCGGTTTTCAGAACGGCAGCGTTCATGTCGGGGTCTCCGGTCGGGCAGGGGAAGGTCAACCCGCAGCAATGGCAGGTGAACGGAAACCGGTCAGGAGACACAGCCCACCCACGACACCATCGGTGCGGGTGAGCGCCGTTGCAAATGTAGGGTTCCGAGCCTGGGGCCTGGGGTACAGGGCCTTGCAACGCTCCTCGGAACGAAGGCGAATTCTAGCCCGCGCCGGGGAAGTCGGCCAAGGCCTGCGTGAAGCGTTCCACGTCCTCGTCGTCGTTGTAGGCCTGGGCGGAGAAGCGCCAATGCAGCGTCTCGTCGATCGACAGGATTTGAGCTTCCATCGCGCGCTCCGCCAGCAGCCAGGTCTTCAGTGCCATGGCGGCGTCGAAGCCACGGCCCAGCGACCGCGGTAGCGGCAGGGTGACCATGCTGCCGACCATCGAGCGCGGCGTGGCCCACGGCAAGTTCCACTCGCTGGTGAGCCGCTGTGCCGTTCGCCACGCGAGGGCGTGATTGCGCGCCCAGAGCGCGTCTCGCCCACCGAGCGCCTCCTCGATGAAACGAAAGCCGTCCGGGGCGCAAAGGAATGGCGTTGGATCGCGCGTGCCGACCCAGTCGAACTCGGCGAGCCAGCCACCACCGGCGCCCCAGCTGATCACCGGTGGATGCAAGCTGGCGCGAAATTCGGGCGCGGCCCACAAGATGCCGGCGCTGCGGGGCGAGAACGCCCATTTGTGCAGGTTGCCGGTGTAGTAGTGGACGCCCAGCGACGGGATGTCGACCGCCAGCGCACCCGGTGCATGGGCACCGTCGGCCAGCACGGCGATGCCCCGCGCCCGGCAGGCGGCGGCCATCGCGGCCAACGGCATCACCAACGCGGTTTCGGGGCTGACGTGGTCCAGCACCGCGAGCTTGGTGCGCGGCGTCAAGGCCGCCTGCAGCGCGTCGACCAGTTCGCCTTCGCTCGCGACCGGGAAGGGCAGGTGGGCGGTGGCCACGGTGGCACCGGCGCGGGCGGCGTGATGAGTGGCTGCCCGTGCCACTGCGCCGTAGGTCCGGTTGGTCACCAGCACTTCGTCGCCCGGTCGCAGGTCGAAGGAGGCCAGCACCGCGTTGGCGCCGGCCGTGGCGTTGTCAACGAAGACGAGATCGTCGCCTTGAACGCCCAGCCAGGGCGCGACGGCCGCCGCCGCAGCGCGCAGGCGTTGGCGCGGACCACCGGGCAGCGCGCGGTTCGGGTTCTCGTCCGGCCGGCCGATCGGTGTCAGCTCGCGCAGCAGAAAGCGCGCCGGCTGGCGCTCGATCTCGTCGCGCAGTGCGGCCTGTGCGGCCAATACGGCGCGCGGCGTGGCGCCGACGGTGCCGTGGTTCAGGTAGGTGATCGCGGGGTCCAGCGGCCACAGCGGCAACAGGCTTCGGCCAAAGCGGGGCAGGGTCGGCATGGGCTGATTTCAGCATGCATGGGACACTGCCGCGCATGCTGGATTCACCCCTCGCCGGTGCCGCTGCCTGGTCTGCGGCACCACCGCAGCGCCTGGCCGCCGTGACCGGCGTGCTGACCGACATCGACGACACGCTGACGCGCGATGGCGCGATCGAACCGGCGGCGTTGGCAGCGCTCGAACGGCTGGCGCAGGCCGGCATCCCGGTCCTTGCCATCACCGGCCGACCGGCCGGTTGGAGCGAGCCCTTTGCGCTGGCTTGGCCGATTGCCGCGATCGTGGCCGAGAACGGCGGCGTGATGCTGCGCCGCGCCGCTGATGGCACGCTGCGGCGCGACTTCGCACAAGCGCCCACCGAGCGCGCCGACAACTTTGCGCGCCTGCAAGCCTGCGCCGCCGCGGTGCTGTGCGAGGTGCCCGGCACCATGCTGGCGCAAGACAGCGCCGGCCGCCTGACCGACATCGCGGTCGACCACAGCGAATTCGCGCAGCTGAGCGCTGCGCAGATCGACCAGGTGCTGGCCGTGATGCGGGAGCATGGGCTGAAGGCGACAGTCAGCTCGATCCACGTCAACGGTTGGATCGGCACCCACAGCAAGTGGACGGCCGCCGAGTGGGCGGTGCGCGAAACGGCTGGCCGCGCCTTCGTGCCCGACGAATGGCTTTATGTCGGCGACTCGACCAATGATCAGCTGATGTTCGAGCGCGTGCCGGTGTCTGTCGGCGTGGCCAACATCGCGCGCTTCTGGTCGGGCTTGCGCGTCAAGCCGGCCTATGTGACGGCCGGCGAGCGCGGCGTTGGATTCGCCGAAGTCGCCGACGCGTTGTTGGCCGCGCGTTAGTCAGCCTTCAACCCCGAGGAATTCGGCCAGCCGCTGCCGCTCTTCGTCCAGCGCGCGGCGGAAGTCGGCATCACGCGGCGCGCGGCCGGCGACATACCCGCACTCCAGCTTGAGCCGGTCGTTGCTGACCGCGGCGTTGGCCCAACCGATCACCTGGTCGCGCCACAGCAGTGGCAGCGCGTAGTAGCCGAGCTGGCGCTTGGGCGCCGGGGTGTAGGCCTCGAAGCGGTAAGCCCAGCCCCAGAAGTGCTCGAAGCGGCGCCGGTCCCACACGACCGGGTCGAACGGTGCCAGCAGGTGCACCCGCTCGGGTGTGTGGTGTCGGCGCGAGGCCGGGTTCTCGCCGGCCGGCCAGTACCAGTCGACACCGTCGAGGCGCACATGGACAGCACGGGCCTTGGCACGCGCCAACGCGGCGTTGCGCTCACTGCGCCATTGCGGCACGCCACCACACAGCAGGCTGGCCAACTGGCCCAGCCCGGCTGCCGGCAAGGGCGCGTACTTGGCGATCACGAGGTCGAGCAGCGCGTCCATGCGGGTGTGCACATCAGCCTGGTCTAGCGGCGCATCGTGCGCGTCACGCGCCGCGTAGACCCGCACGCCGCCGTCACGCCGCGCCACCCGCAGCAGGCCACGGTAGTGCATGCCATCGAGCAGTTGCGTGCTGGCGTTCGACGATCCGCCGAACCAGTTGCGCGTCTTGCCGTGAGCGAAGTGCGCGTCGACCTCGCGCGGGTGCACGGCGCCGTGTTCGCGCACGAAGGCGAGCACCTCATGGGCCTGCTTCCAGCGCGCCGGCGTCCACGCCTGGCGTGGCGTGCGTGGGTGCATCAGCGCCAGATGGCGGCGTGGCAGGAAGCCGTAGTTGACGAAGAAGTCTTCCTCGATCGCCAGCCGCGGGTAACGCTGTTCGAGTTGACCGGCGGTGTAGCCGGCCACGCGGTGTCGCAAGGTCAAGTCTTGGGCACGCGCCGGCGCGCGGATCGGGTCGGCCTGCACGAAGCCCAGGCGCTCGATCGCGCGGGGCAGTGTGGTGGGCGTGAACAGGCTGCGTGCGATCGCGTAGCGGCGCAGGTCGGCGAGGGTGAGGGCGCGAGGCATCCCGGGATGATGCCGCAGGCGATGCCAGGGAAGTACGCGACAAAAAGCCCGGCCGGGGCCGGGCTTGGAATGGGCGGACAAGCCTTGCGACTTGCGACCGTCGACTTATTGTTGCGGGTTGGCCCTGCCGCCCTGAGCGCGCAGCGCCGGAGCGTCGCAAGCGGCCTTGACGAAGGTGATGGTCGTCGGATTGATGGCCGTCTGGAACGACAGGTCGTCGCGCCATTCGGTCCAGCTGCCGCTCTTGCCCTTGAAGACCATCGAATCGTTGCCGGCACCAGCGGCGTAGTTGCCGTAGATGTGGGTATTGACCTTTGTGCCGACGGTCACTTGTTGCCAGGCGCCGCCCCAACCGGAGAAGGTTGTGCCGTACCACGTGCCGCCAGCGACGAGGCAGATCTGCTGAAGCCCGCCGACGCTGTACTGACCTGGGCCGATGGCGGCGGACGCGAGCAGCGGCGCGGCCAGTGCGGCGATGGCGATGCAAGTGCGAACAAATTTCATGCTGGACTCCTGATTTTTGGAAGGAATTGATTTGAAGTCACTGGTGAGCATGGATTCGCGCCGGCAGTGACAACCGGCACCCGACTTCGCCGTGATCAGAGGTGAAGACACCACAGCGGGCACTGTAAGAAAGTGATTCTTCCCGTCGCATCCCTAACAGACTGGCCGCGGATCCTCTTCTTAGGGGGCTTGCGGATGCGGTTTTGAATGCGTCAAGCGTCAAGCGTCAGGGCGGCGCTGCCGGTGCGCAATGACGATGTCGAAGCGTGCGGCTCGCCTGAAACGAGATGGCTAACGGCGGGAGCTGCGTGCGGCAATGAAAAAGGGCGCCCAGAGGCGCCCTTGAGGACATGTGTCAGCGGTTTCGTCGTCGATGCTCTCAGCGGCCGGCAGCGGCACGCAGCTCGGCCGCCTTGTTGGTCGCCTCCCACGTGAACTCCGGCTCCTCGCGTCCGAAGTGGCCGTAGGCCGCGGTCTTCGAGTAGATCGGGCGCAGCAGGTCCAGCATCTGGATGATGCCCTTGGGCCGCAGGTCGAAAAGCTCTTGCACCAATTCGGCCAGCTTCTCGTCCGAGACAACGCCGGTGCCTTCGGTGTAGACCGTGACGTTCATCGGGCGGGCCACGCCGATCGCGTAGGCGACCTGGATCTGGCACTGCTTGGCCAGGCCGGCCGCGACGATGTTCTTGGCCACGTAGCGGGCGGCGTAAGCGGCCGAGCGGTCGACCTTGGTCGGGTCCTTGCCCGAGAAGGCGCCGCCGCCATGCGGGCAGGCGCCGCCGTAGGTGTCGACGATGATCTTGCGGCCGGTCAGGCCGCAGTCGCCCTGCGGGCCGCCGATGACGAAGCGGCCGGTCGGGTTGACCAGGTACTTGGTCTCCTTCAACCATTCCTTGGGCAGCACCGGCTTGATGATCTCTTCGATCACGGCCTCGTAGAACTCGGGCTTCATCTTGTCGCCCAGGCTCATTTCGGGCGCGTGCTGGGTGGACAGCACGACGGTGTCGATCGAATGCGGCTTGCCATCGACATAGCGCATCGTCACCTGGCTCTTCGCGTCCGGGCGCAGGAAGGGCAAGCGGCCGTCCTTGCGCAACTGGGCCTGGCGCTCGACCAGGCGGTGCGCGTAGTAGATCGGCGCGGGCATCAGCTCGGGCGTCTCGTCGCAGGCGTAGCCGAACATCAGGCCCTGGTCGCCGGCGCCGATGTTCAGGTAGTCGTCGCTGGCGCGGTCCACGCCCTGGGCGATGTCGTTCGATTGCTTGTCGTAGGCGACCAGCACCGCGCAACCTTTGTAGTCGATGCCGTACTCGGTGTTGTCATAGCCGATGCGCTTGATCGTGTCGCGTGCGACCTGGATGTAGTCGACGTTGGCCTGCGTGGTGATTTCGCCGGCCAGCACCACCAGCCCGGTGTTGCACAGGGTTTCAGCGGCCACGCGGCTCAGCGGGTCCTGCGCGAAGATCGCGTCCAGGATCGCGTCGGAGATCTGGTCTGCGACCTTGTCGGGGTGGCCTTCCGAGACCGACTCGGAGGTAAAGAGATAATCGTTCGCCACGTTGCGTTGCTTTCAGGTTGCTGTTCGAGACTGGGCCGATCGGCTTGGCGTCGTCCCACTTGGCAACCTGGCAAGGGCGGCGAACGCTTTAGCGGTATTTGACAGGCCATTCTGAAGGGATTGGCCTGGCGGGCTCAGTGAAAAACCGCCCGCGTCGCCCCGCAAGTTGTCCTTTTAACTCGGCGACAGACCGCGATTGTAAGAGACGCCAACTTTCAAACATGACGTTGTTAATGCGCTGGCTGTCACGCTGGCCGCTGGCTTGGTTGCACACACTGGGCGCCGTGCTGGGCTGGGTCACCTGGGCGTTCTCGCCGAGCTACCGCCGCCGCCTGAAAGCGAACGCCGCGCTGGCGGGCCTGAGCGCGCAGCAGCGCCGCCAGTCGATTGCCGAAGCCGGCCGCCTGGTGGCCGAGGTGCCCTGGCTGTGGTTCATGCCGCCGGGCGAGCGGCTGGGCGACCGGGTGCGCTGGCATGGCGAGGCGCTGATCGACGACGCGCTGGCCGCAGGGCGTGGCGTGTTGCTGCTGACGCCGCACCTGGGCAGCTTCGAGGTCGCAGCCCGGGCCGCGGCTGAACGTTGCGCCAAGCCGATCACCGTGCTGTACCGGCCGGCGCGCAAAGCCTTGCTGCGCGAGATGGAGGAAACCGCCCGTGCCCGGCCCAACATGGCCACGGCCCCGGCCACGTTGGCCGGCGTGCGGCAGCTGCTGCGGGCGCTGAAGCGCGGCGAGATCGTCGGCCTGCTGCCGGACCAGGTGCCGCCGTCGGGGCAGGGGGTCTGGGCGCCGTTCTTCGGCAAGCCCGCCTACACGATGACCCTGGCGGCGCGGCTGGCGCAGCAGACCGGTGCCCAGATCGGCCTGGCCTGGTGCGAGCGCTTGGCCGACGGCGCAGGCTACTCGATCCACATCGCGCCGCTGGACGAGCCGCTGCCGGCCGACCCGGCGGATGATGTGGCGGCGGCGCGCGTGATCAATGCCTCGATGGAGCGGGTCATCCGCGCCCTGCCGACACAGTACCTGTGGGGCTACAACCGCTACAAATCACCCCGCCGGCTGAAAACCGACGCGGGCGGCTGAAGAACGGAGAACAAGATGGCATGGTGGGGGCGCGTGGGTGCGCGGGCGTTGCTGGGGCTGCTGTGGCTGATCCATTGGTTGCCGATGGGCGTGCAGGCGGCGTTGGGCCGCGGGCTGGGGTCGTTGCTGCACACGCTGGCGCGCCGGCGTCGGCGCATCGCGCTGCGCAACCTGGCGCTGTGTTTCCCGACGTGGTCGCCGGACAAGCGCGCCGCGCTGGTGCGAGACCATTTCGGCTGGCTCGGCCGCAGCCTGATCGAGCGCGGGCTGATCTGGTACGCGCCGGCCAGGCGGCTGAAGCGCCTGATCCACGTCGAAGGCGAGGTCGATTTCGCCGAGAAGCACGACGGGCCGGTGATGTGGCTGGTGCCGCATTTCATGGCGCTCGATGTCGCCGGCATGGCGACCCAGCTGTTTCAGGGTCGGCGGGTGGCGTCGATCTACCAGCGCCAGAGCAATGCGGTGTTCGATGCGCGCATGCGCGACGGCCGGCTGCGCTTTGGCAATGCCGAGATCTTCTCGCGTCACGAAAAAGCGTTGCCGTTGGTGCGGGCGATCAAGCGCGGTTCGGTGTTCTTCAACCTGCCGGACATGGATTTCGGCGCGCGTGACGCTGCCTTCGTGCCCTTCTTCAACGTGCCGGCCGCCACCTTGCTGGCGCCGGTGCGCATGGCGGGCAGCCTGGGCATGACGGTGCAGCCGGTGATCGCCGAGATGCTGCCCGGCGGGCAGGGCTACCGCGTGCGCTTCCTGCCGCCCTGGACCAACTTCCCCGGCAAGGAGGACGAGGTCGCCGCGACCCGCCGCATCAACGCCTTCATCGAAAGCGAGATCGACCGGTTGCCGGCGCAGTACCTGTGGGTGCACCGCCGCTTCAAGACCCGTCCGCCGGGCGAGGCCAAGCTGTACTGACGACAGGCGCGCCCGAAGCCGGCGCGTTGTTCAGGTGGCGTGCGCGGTGTCATCGCGGTCTGCGGTGGCGCTGCCGAGTGCAGCGTCGATGACCCGCAGGGCGTCGATGACGTTCACCGGCTTGGTCAGGTAGGCGGTCGCGCCGGCGGCGAAGGCCGCATCCTGCTGCCGCCGTGTCGCGTCGGCCGACACGACCACCACCGGGGTATCGCCAAATTCCGGCTGGCGCCGCAGCCAGCGCAGCAGGTCGAGCCCGTTGCCGTCGGGCAGGTGCATGTCCACCAGCGCCAATCGGGGGCGCATTTGCTCGATCAGCGTCTGGCCCTGGCGGATCGATTCGCACAGGTGCAGGCGACAGGCCGGCCGCAGGGCGAAGAGGTCACGCATCAGGGCCGCGTTCATCGCGTTGTCTTCGACGTACAGCACGTCGCCCTGCGCGCCGGCTGGCCGCTGCGCCGCCCTGGCCGTGGCATCGGTGTGGTCGACGTGGCCACTGTCTGCAGCCGGCAGCAGCACACTGAAGCAGCTGCCCTCGCCCGGGTGGCTCTGTACCTCGATGCGCCCGCCCATCAGGTCCACCAGTCGCTTGGTGATGACCAGCCCGATGCCGGTGCCGGCGATGCCGGACGACTCCAGCCCGAGCCGGTCAAAGGGCGAGAACAGCCGCGCCAGCTGGGCTTCGTCCATGCCGCGGCCGGTGTCCTGCACCTGCAGCCCGACCAGGCCGTTGGCAGCACTGACCAGCGCCAGGCGCACCTCGCCGCCTGGGCGGTTGTACTTGATCGCATTGCTGAGCAGGTTGAGCAGCACCTGGGTCAACCGGGTGGCATCGGCCAGCACCGTGTGGGGCGCCTCGCCCGGCGGCGGCCGCAGCCGCAGCTGCATCTGGTCGGCGTGAGGCGTGACCAACCTCAGCGCGGCGCCGATGACGGTCCGCAAATCCACCGCCGCCATCGACAAGGTGATCTGGCCGGACTCGATGCGCGACAGGTCCAGCACGTCGTCGATCAGCTTGAGCAGGTGCCAGCCGGCGGTCTCGATCCGCTGCACCCGCTCGCGCTGGGCGGGCGCCAACGCGTCGGCGCTCTGCAGGCCCATGAGCTGCGCAAAGCCGAGGATCGCGTTGAGCGGGGTGCGCAGCTCGTGGCTGACGCGGGACAGGAACTCCGATTTCGTCCGGCTCGCCGCTTCGGCCCGCTCACGAGCCAGCTCCAGTTCGGCCGCGCGCTGGCGCTGCGTCTGGTCGGTGGCGATGTACAGAAAGCCGGTCAGGCGGCCCTGGTCGTCGCGCACCGCGGTCACCGCCAGCGACACCAGCAGGCGCGAACCGTCGCGCCGCAGGTAGCTCCAATCGCGCACCTCGTAGCCGCTCAGCCGCGCGATCGCCACGAACACCTCGTCGCCCACCACCGGGCGATCGAGCTGGGCCTGCAATTCGAGGGCGCGGGCCTGCATCTCCTGCGGATCGTGAAAGCGGGCCAGCGCCGGTTGACCCAGCACGGCCGCCGCCGGCCAGCCCAGCATCTTGGCGGCGCCGCGGTTGAACAGGCGCAGCACACCGCGGGTGTCGGTGGCAATGAACGCCACTTCCGTCGCGGCGTCCAGCACCGCCTGCAGGTCGCGCCGCGCGTCGCTGGCGCGTTGTTCCTGCTCTTGCAACCGGTCCAGCAACGCCCGCAGACGCTCCCACAAGGCATGTGCCTCCTGGCTGCCGAAGTCCAGGCCGGTGTCCGGTGATTCGCCATCCACCACGGCCTGGGCCGCCGTGGCCAAGCGCCGATAACGCTCGGCCACCCGGCGCGCCAGGCGCAGCGCCGCCAGCACGGCCAGCACCAAGGCCACCGACACCGACACCCCCGCGACGATGCCCACGCGCCACAACGGCGCCATCAGGCGTGAACGCGGTTGCGCCACCAGCACCGTCCAGCCGGTGGGTCGCGCCAACGCCGCGTCGGCCAGCCAACGTTCGCCATCCAGGACGATCTCTCCCCGCGCCGGCCCCTTGCCCTCCAGCGCGCTGCGCACCAGCGGCAGGTCGCGCAGGTTTTCCTGCCAGTTGGCCAGGTTCGGGTCGGGGTGCGCGATCACGTGGCCCTTGGCGTCGAGCACGATGACCACCGCGTCCTGCTGGCCGGCGAACTGCCGCAGCTCTTGCGCCAGGCCCGCCAGCGACATGTCGGCCACCAGCATGCCGGTTCCCGCGGGAACCGCCAGCGCGGCCGTCACCCGGCCGCTGAAGGGCGACAAGAAGGTGTCGGACCAGACCGGGCCCTGGCGCTCGCGGGCGGTGGCGTAAAAAGTCCGTGCCGAAAAATCCAGCCCTTGCATGTCGGCGGCGTGCGCACCGGCATTGGTGCGCAGGCCCGCCGCCTGGGTCACGCCCTGCGCATCCGTCAGGTACACGGCCTCGAAGGCTGGCGTGGCACCGAGCGTCTCTTGCAACACCTGTTGTTGCCATGGCGCCGGCGCGGCCGGTGCCGCCAGCAGTCGCGCCGACAGCTGCAGCGAGCGTTGAGGCACGGTCAACACGGCTTCGAGCTGGCCGCGCATCGCGGTGGACATGCGTTCGTTGTCGTGTTCCAGCTCGCGCAGCGCCTCGGGCACGGCCAGCGCGCTCCACAACAGCGCCGCCGACAACAACGGCAAGGCCGCCACCAGCGCGAACTGCCATGCAAAGACGCTGTGCAGTGCGACCCGCTGTTTCATGAGCGCAGCGCGACGAAGCGACCGGCCCGGACCTCCGTCACATGCAGGGGCCGCTCGGTGTCGCCGTTGGCGTCCAGCACGATGTCGCTGTACAGACCAGGCCAGCGCCGGCCCGGCTCGGACAGGACCTGCCGCAGGCTTTGCCCGGCGGCCTGCTGTGCCAGCGCCATCGCCCCTACCATCGTCGCTTCGTAAGACTGGACGGCCGGCGTGCCCGGGTCTTCGCCGAAGCGCTCGTGATAGTGCTGGCGGAACGCCATGTAGGTCGGCGCTGAACTTTCCAGATCGAGTGCCTGCAGCGCCACGCAGCCCTCGACCGCATGGCCGCCCAGCTGCAGCAGGCGTGTGTTCGCGGCCCACGGCGTGACCGCCAGTCCGATCGCGGGCTGCAGGCGACGCAGCTGCTGCGAGGCCAGCGCCGAATCGCCGACGCCGGCCACCATCAGCACCGCCTGAGGCTTGTCCGCCAGCAGCGCACCGGCCAGCGCGGTGAAGTCGTTGCTGTTGCCGTCGAAGCCCAGCTCGGTCGTGACGCTGGCACCAGCGCCGCGCAGGCGCTCGCCGAACGAGTGGGCGAAGCTCTCCGAGTAGGCACGGTTGCGCCGGTCCATCAGCACCGCCACCCGCCGCTGGCCACGTGACAGCATCAGCTCGGCCAGTTGACGCGCACCGATCGCCGCACCGGCGGCGACGCGAAAGAAGTGGTCCGCCTTGCCGCTCAACTCGTCGCTGGTGGCGGTGGGGCTGACGAGCACCAGCTTCTCCTTTTCCGCCAGCGGCAGCACCGCGACCGCGATCGCGCTGGTCATCGGGCCGACGACGAACGCCACCTGCTGTGCCGCCAGTGCCTGCAGCGCCGAGCGGGCCTTGCTGTCGTCCTGCTGGTCGTCTTCGACCCGCAGCTCGAAGTGGCGGTGGGCGTTCTGCGCGTTGAGGATTTCCACCGCGAGCAAGGCGCCGTTGCGGCCATTGACCCCGAGTTCGGCCACGCTGCCGGACAAGCCGCCGATGAAGCCGATGCGCAGGGACTCCGGCGCGCGCCGGCAGCCGGCCGGACCGAACGTGGCCAAGCCCAGGAGCAAGAGGTGCCGACGGTGGAAGACGGGCTTCATCTTGTCCGCCGCAGGAGGGCTGCGGGGTGCGTTTGAGGCCACCTTACGCTGATTCATAAGCCCTGGCGTGCAAATACGCCGGCTCCTGGCCCGGTCGAGCGCAAGAAAACGCACAGGGCCCGCCCAGCGGGCGGGGCCGGGTTGTATCGAACAAGAGCAGGGGAGGCGCCACCGGACCCGGCAGTACATAGCCGCCGGGCCGGCCGCGATGACAGCGTATGAGGGCCAGTGTGCGCCGCACCGGGCCGGCCGGACACTGTCAGCTCTGACAGGGTACCCAGGCACCGGATTTGCACGCGGTCCGAAAAAACGAAACCCCTTGGGTCCGGGCTCGGCGCGGCCTGGCCCAGGGTCCTCAACAGTTCTCGTATTTCCAGTTGCGCCGCTTGCCCTCGGCCAGCCATTCAAGCGCCTGGGCCAATCGACGCTCGCGGGTCGCCGCCTGCTTGGCCTCGGCCAGCCACTCGACATACTCCCGCTGTTGGCTCGGTGCAAAGGCCTCGAAATGCGCCCGCGCCGCCGGGTGGCGCGCCAGGGCCTCGCGGAAGAAATCGGGCGGCACGGCGGCTGGCTTCGGCTCGGCCGCGCGGCGGTTGCTGCGCGGCGGCGCGCCGGCGTCGACCAGAGCGGTGGCCTGGCGCACCAGGGCTTTCAACTGGGCCGCACTGGGCAGGTCTTTCGGGCCGGTCAGGCGGCCGAACTGGCCCATCGCTTCGCCCGCCTTGGCGGTGCCGGCCACTTCTTCACCTTGCCAGAAGCCGAAGGTGGCGTGGGCCTTGAAGGCGGCCATGCCGGCCAGGATGCGGCCGCCGTACATGAAATGCGGCATGCCCCACTTGATCGCTTCGGTGATGCCGGGGTGGGCGGCGTGCACGCCGTCGCGCAACTTTCTCAACAGCGGCTGGGCGAACTCGGCGGCGCGCTCGATGTAGGCGTCAACGCGGGGATCTCGGCGAGGGTCCGTGGCGGCGGTTTGGGGCTTGGCGGTGGCAGGCATGCGGCGATTGTGGGCAGCCCGGCGGACGCCGGGGAGGGGGATCGCCCCAACGCTGATAATCGTCGCCATGCGTGTTCGCTTCACCAAGATGCACGGCGCGGGCAACGACTTTGTCGTGCTCGATGCCACCCAGGCGCCGCTGGCCCTGGAAACGGCCCAGTTGCGCCTGCTGGGCGACCGGCGCTTCGGCGTCGGCGCCGACCAGATCCTCGTCGTCGAGCCCGCAACCCAACCGGGCGTGGATTTCCGCTACCGCATCTTCAACGGCGCCACCGGGGCCGAGGTCGAACACTGCGGCAATGGCTCGCGCTGCTTCGTGCGCTACGTGCGCGAGCACGGCCTGACCGACCGCGACACCATCCGCGTCGAGACGATGAACAACCTGCTCGAGCTGCGCCAGCAGCCCGACGGCCGCGTCACGGTGGACATGAACAAGCCGGTGTTCGAACCGAGCCGGGTGCCCTTCAACACCGAAGGGTTGCCGGCACGCGAGACCAACGCCTTTGCGCTGTGGCCGCTGGATCTGCCGGACGACCGGCGCGCCCGCCGCCCCGGCGCGCGCGAGGTCGAGGTGGCCGTGCTGTCGATGGGCAACCCGCACGCCGTGCTGCGGGTCGACAACGTGGCCGAGGCGCCGGTCGGCGAACTCGGCCCGATGATCGAGGCGCACCCGCGCTTCCCGCGCAAGGTCAACGTCGGCTTCATGCAGGTGCAAAGCCGCACCCAGATCGCGTTGCGCGTGTTCGAGCGCGATGCTGGCGAGACGCTCGCTTGCGGCACCGGCGCCTGCGCGGCGGTGGTGGCCGGCATCCGCCTCGGCTGGCTGGACGCCCAGGTCGATGTCGACATGCGTGGTGGCAGGCTGACGGTGCAATGGGCTGGTGGCGACGCCCCGGTGCTGATGACCGGGCCGGCCGAAACGGTTTTTGAAGGGGAGATCGAGTTGTGAATATCGGCGTGCAAGGCATCACCGAAGAAGACATCGCCGCCTACCTGGCCAACACGCCAGGCTTTTTCGAGCGCCAGGCCGAACTGCTGGCGAGCATCCAGCTGGCCAGCCCGCACGGTGGCCGCGCGGTCTCGCTGCAGGAGCGGCAGATGGAGATGCTGCGCGAGCGCATCAAGGGCCTGGAGCGCCGCATCATCGAGATGATCCGCGCCGGCCACGACAACGAGGCGCTGGTTGGCAAGATGCACCGCTGGACCCGCGCGGTGATGTTGGCCCGCAGCACCATCATGCTCGGCCAGGTGCTGATCGAAGAGCTGAAGCACGAGTTCATGATCCCGATGGTCGCGCAGCGGCTGTGGGGCGTGGCGCCTTCGCACACCGGCCTGCCCTGGGCCCAGCCGGTCAGCGAGGACCTGAAGACCTTTGCCGCCAGTCTCGCCGCACCCTATTGCGGCCTGAACAGCGGCTTCGAGGCGGCGCACTGGCTGTCCACCGACGGCACGCCGGCCCAGTCGATAGCACTGATCCCCTTGCGCCTGGGCGCGGCCAGTGGCGAATGCTTCGGCCTGCTGGTGCTCGGCTCGCCCGATGCGCTGCGCTTCCAGAGCGACATGGGCACCGAGTTCCTGCAGCAGGTCGGAGACCTGGCCAGCGCTGCCATGGCGCGAGCATTGGCAGATTGATGGATGGGCGACCTGTCGTCGCCTGACCTCGCGCCGGCCGCCGCCTCGCTGCCAGAGCCGGCGCTGCGCTACCTGAGTCACCTGCGCACCGAGCGCCGCGTCGCCGCGCGCACGTTGACGCTGTACACCGATGCACTGACGCGGTTGGTGGCCGGCGCGGCCGAATTGCACATCGCGCTGAACGCGCTGCAGCCGCACCACGTGCGCATGCTGCTGGCGCGGGCCCATGCCGGTGGCCTGTCGCCGCGCAGCCTGTCCTTGCAACTGTCGGCTTGGCGCGGCTTCTACCGCTGGTGGGGGCTGCAGGGCGGCGTCAAGCTGAACCCGGTCGACGGTGTGCGGGCGCCGAAGGCGGCCAAGCCGCTGCCCAAGGCCTTGCCGGTTGACCAGGCGGTGGCGCTGGCCAACCAGCTGCCCGAACACAGCGACCCGGCACTGGCCGCGCGCGACCACGCGATCGTCGAGCTGCTGTACGGCAGTGGCCTGCGGGTCGGTGAACTGGTCGGGCTGGACTGCCAGGCTGGCAATGCGGCAGCTGGGTGGGTCGACCTGGCCGATGGCAGCGCGCAGGTGCGAGGCAAGGGCTCGAAGTGGCGCAGCGTGCCGGTGGGCAGCGCTGCGCGTGACGCGCTGCAGGCTTGGCTGGCGCTGCGGCCCGCCGTGGCCTCAGCCGGCGAGGCGGCGTTGTTCGTCAGCCAGCGCGGCACGCGCTTGTCGACCAGCCAGGTGCGCACGCGGCTGAAGACGCTGGCGCTGCAGGCCGGCCTGCCGACTTCCGTTCACCCGCACATGCTGCGCCACAGCTTTGCTTCGCATCTGCTGCAGTCCAGCGGCGACCTGCGCGCCGTGCAAGAGCTGCTGGGCCACGCCAACATCAGCACGACCCAGGTCTACACGAAGCTGGACTTTCAACACCTCGCCAAGGTGTACGACGCGGCCCATCCGCGTGCCAAACGGCGCTGACGGGCGAGCGGCAGGATTACTGCTGCGCCTGCTTGCTGTTGACGGCATGCATCAGCGTGATGCGGCTGCCGTCGCCATCGGGCGCGACGCTGACCGTGGTCGATTCGTTGGCCTTCGAGTCGCTGATCATCAGCGACATGCCGTTGTCTTCGGCGGCTGAATCGACGACGGTCTTGCCCTCGGCGTTGCCCTTCAGCTTGTCGCGGTACCAGCCAGAGACCGCCTTCGGGGCGTCGCTGGTGACCAGCTCGATCGTCACCATCTCGCCGCCCTCGTTCTGGAAGCGCGAGCCGCCGTTGTCCGACGGTTTGGCGCCGGGGTAGAACGGGATCTTGACGTCGGCTTCGCTGAGCTTGGCCGAGCCCATCTCGACCTTGAAGGCCTTGCCGTGCTCGTCGGTGCCTTCGGCGGTCATGCCACCCTTGGACAGATCGACCTTGGCGTTGCTGCCGTCCTTGTTCATCTGCGACTCGATGTACTTTTCGGTCGCTTTTTCGCTGGCGATCTCGCTGACCTTGCCGCAGCCGGCGAGGCCGCTCAGCGCGGCGGCCAGAACCAGGGCGGTGAAGGAATGGATCGTGTGAACGCTCGACATCGCGGGGCTCCTCCTGTTGCGTCGTGGCAAAGATTGTGACCGTCGACAACGCACGAGCGCGAACTCGGGTGGACCTGAAACTAGGGGCAGCGCGACCAGGACGCCACGGCGCTGGCCGTTCGCCCGCGCCATCGCCATCGCCCTGGTGAAGGCGACGTCCGGCCTGCTGCCTCTGGTGGGCTTCTCGTTTGCTCCTCGGCGATGCGCCTCGATGCGATCGACGCCGGTGGCCCGCTTTGGTGCACGCTTGGCAACTGCAAGGCGGCCCGGAAGGCGATGGAAGCAGAAGCTGACATGTGGTCACTCAATTGGGCGAACGAACTGCCTGGCTTGCCTGAAGCAATGCTCAAACTGGCCGAAGACAGAAAGACCGAACCAAGGCCCATCGAGGAGTTCATCTTCTTCGATCACCCGGGCGCGCGCGGCCGCATCCTGATGGCCATGCGCTGGCGCGAGCAGCAGCTGCCATGAGGGACCGATACGCAGGCACCATCGAAGCGTTGACGGGGTGCGCTCCCAACGCTTCGTCCATAGACTCGCCGGCGCAGTTCAGCCCTTTCCCCATCCTCTTTCCGAGTACCTCATGAGCCTGATGACCCCTTTCATGCGCGGCCATGCCTTGCGCGCCACCGTCCTGGCCCTCGCCACTTGCGCCGCCACGGCCGTCCAGGCCCAGTGGAACCAGGAGGGCTACGACGCCAGCAAGAGCTTCGCCAACACGGCGGAATCGACGTTGACGCGACACAACGCCGGCCAGCTGACGCCAAAGTGGCAAACGATGATCGGCCAGTTCTACGCCAGCTCGGCCACCCAGGCCGGCGGGCGGCTGTTTGTCTGCTCCAACCTGTACGGTGTCTCGGCCCAGGCGCCCGACACCGGCGACATGCTGTGGAGCCAGTCGGCCGCCGGTGTCGGCGATTGCGGCAACCCCGCGCTGGCGGGCACCACCGCTTACTTGGTCAGCTCATCGTTCAACACGCCGTACCGCAACGTGCTGACCGCCGTCGACCAGGCGTCGGGCGACGTGTTGTGGGTGGCCGACCTGCCGGCCGGCTCGGCCTACCTGAACCTCGGCTTTGGCCCGGCCGTGCAAGGCAACCGTCTGTATGTCAACACCGGCCGCAACGCGGTGATGGCGGTGGACACCGCCGACGGCCACCTGGTCTGGCAAGCCAGCACCGGCGGCGACGTGGTGCTGAACAACGATGTGGCGGTGGCCAACGGCCGCGTCTTCACCACCACCTGGCACGAGTGCTGCGAAAACAATCCACGCCAGCTCTTCGCTTTCGACGCGGAGACCGGCGCGCAGCTGTGGGCCAGCGACGTCGACAGCAGCAACATGCAGTACCCGGCGCTGGCGCTGGACAACCGGGCGCTCGTCGGCAGCGACAGCGGCGTTGTGCGCGCCTATGCGGCCGGCAGCGGCAAGCTGCAGTGGAGCCGGCCGCTCTCGGGCTACCTCTCGGCGCCGCTGGTCGGCAAGGGCAAGGTCGTCTACGCTGTCAGCGGCAACCGCCAGGTGCAGGCGATGGACGTGCGCACCGGCGAGCTGCTGTGGACGCGCGCGCTGTCGGGCACCCACCAGGTCGCCTCCAACATGGCCTGGGCCAACGGCGCGCTGTACATGACGACGCAGGACTTCAACACCGCCAAGCAGCTGCTGGTGCTGAACGCCCGCAGCGGCAAACCGGTGGCGCAGGTGCCGTTGTCCATCCGCGGCAGTTTCACCAAGCTGACTGTCATCGACGGCCAGGTCTACCTCAGCAGCGAAGGCCAGTTGACGGCGCTCGGCCTCTGAGTCTCGCGAGCAACGCGCTACCCCCAGCCCCAGGCGGCCGGTGGGTCCGGGATCGCCCCCGGGCCCTTCCTGCCGCTGTGCATTTCATCCCCCGGTCGTGCAGCCTGTCGCATCGCCGGCGACGCCGCGCGAGCCCTGGCCTACAGTGTTCTACATCAGTAACACACCCGTGCGCCTCTGGCACCCGGGTCCAGCCAAGAAGGGGAAGGCAATGCCAACCTGGGATGACCGCCAGCCGATCTACCGGCAACTGGCCGACCGTCTGGCCGGCGCGCTGCTCGACGGCGATCCGCCCGAGGGTGACCCGATGCCGTCGGTGCGCGCGCTCGCGGCGCAGTACATGCTCAACCCGCTGACCGTGGGCCGCGCACTGCAGGCGCTGACGGACGACGGCCTGCTCGACAGCCGGCGCGGCCTGGGCCTGTTCGTGCGGGCCGGCGCCCGCGACAAGCTGCGTACCCTGGAGCGCCAGCGCTTCCTTGAACAAGAGTGGCCGCAGCTGCGCCAGAAGTTGCGCCGGCTGGGTCTGCAGATGGATGAATTGCAGTGGGAACAAGCCTGAGGGAGCCGACGATGAACGACACCAACAACACCCTGATCCGGGCCGAGAACGTCTCGCTGCACTACGGCAAGAAAGTCGCGCTGGACAGCCTGAACTTCAGCATTGACAAGGGCCGCGTGGTCGGCCTGCTGGGCCACAACGGCGCCGGCAAGACCTCGCTGATGAAGGCGATGGTCGGCCTGCACGACCACGAAGGCCGGCTCGACGTGCTGGGCTTCGAGCCGCGGCGTGAACGCGTCAAGCTGCTGCAAGAGGTGACCTACATCCCCGACGTGGCGATCCTGCCGCGCTGGGCCCGGGTCGAGCAGCTGATCGAGCTGATGAGCGGGCTGCACCCGAAGTTCTCGGCCGAGCGCGCCCGCACCTTGCTCAAGCGCACCAGCGTCAAGCCGACCGACAAGGTCAAAGCGCTGTCCAAGGGCATGGTGGTGCAGACGCACCTGGCGCTGATCGCCGCGGTCGATGCGAAGCTGATGATCCTGGACGAGCCGACGCTGGGTCTCGATGTGCTCAGCCGCAAGGCGTTCTACGGGATGCTGATCGACGAGTGGTGCGACGGCGAGCGCAGCGTGCTGATCTCGACCCACCAGGTCGAAGAGATCGAGGGCCTGCTGTCCGACGTGATGATGCTCAACGAGGGCAAGCTGGTGCTGAACATCCCGCTCGACCAGATCGAGGATCGTTTCGTCGCGCTCAAGCACGACCCGCAGGCGGCGGAGGCGATTGCCGCGGCGCACCCGATCCTGCGCTACCGCCAGCAGGGCGAATCGGCCGCGCTGTTCGACGGCGCGCCGCCGCCCCATGTGGCCTCGCTTGGCCGGCGCATGCGGCCCAGCCTGGTCGACCTGTTCGTTGCGCTGACCCGCGCGCCCGAGATCAATCCGCAGCGCTGAACGCTAGAGGAGACGCAAGATGCAAACCTTCAAGACCCTGTTGTTGCGCGAGTGGATGCAGCACCGTTTCGGCTGGCTGCTGCTGGGCGGCATTCCGCTGGCGATCATGGTGCCGCTGATGATCTTCGGCCAGATCCAGATGGACCATCTGCCGCCGCCGCTTCTCGTCGCACTGATGTTCGCGGCCGGCTACACCTTCTTCCTGATGGTGCTGATCGGTGGTTCCGCGGCGTTCCAGGCGCCGGGCCTGGCGCGGCGAGACCGCCAGGACCGTTCGATCGAGTTCTGGCTGTCGCTGCCGACCAGCCATTCGGCCAGCGTCGGCGCGACGGTGGTGATGAACCTGTGGCTGCTGCCGCTGATGGCCTTCGGCATGGCCGCGGCGGGTGGGGTGGTCAGCGCGCTGATCGCCGTGGTGCGCGTCCATGGCCTTGATGGCCTGACGCAGATGCCCTGGGGCACCTTGATGGCGGTCTGGCTGACCGGCGTCGCCCGCCTCTCGCTGGGCATGGTGCTCGGGACGCTCTGGCTCGCCCCGTTCGCGTTCGGCGCGATGGCGGCATCGGCCTGGCTCAAGCGCTGGGGTGTCGCGGTGCTGGCCGGCGTGCTGCTGATCGGCAGCCAGATCCTGGACAAGGTCTACCACCTGCCCTGGCTGGTGACGCAATTGCAGTTGCAAATCGAGCACGCTGGCTGGGCCTTTCTGCCGACCATGCAGGGCAAGCAGGGCCCCAACGAAGGCATCGACTCGCTCAACGAGATGGTGAGCAACATCGGCACCTTCGTGGCGCATGACACGGCGCTGGCCCTCGGCGACCTGGCCACCCCGCGCTTCATCATCTCGCTGGCTGTTGCCGCCGGCTGCTTCGGCCTCATGGTGTTGCGTCGAGCCCGCGGCTGAACCGCCGGGCTCAGGCGGGGCGCCGTTCCGGCGCCCCGCCGAATCTTTTGTCGGACTGGCGCCGAAACTCCGTCGGCGTCATGCCCTTGATCTCCAGGAAGCGCCGGTTGAAGTTGGCGACGTTGTTGAAGCCGACTTCGTAGCAGATGTGGGTCACCAGCCGGTCCGAATCCATCAGCAGCTGGCAGGCGCGCTGCACCCGCACGCGGTTGACGAAGTCGGTGAAGGTGTTGCCGGTGGCGCGGCGGAAGAAGCGCGAGAAGCGGCTTTCGCTCATGCCCAGGCTGGCGGCGATCTCCGAAGCGGCCAGGGGTTGCGCCACGTCGGCCATGATGCGCTGGACGACCGCGTTGATCTGATCGAGCTGCTGGTCGTCGTCGGCGCTTTGCATCTGCACGCTCGACAGCATCCGGTAGTCGGTGCACTGCGCCATCTCGGCCAACAAGGCCGCAAAGGCGGCCAGCCGCTTCAAGCCGCGGCTGCCCTTGATCGCATGCCACTGGTGCTCGGCCAGATCACCCAGGCCGAAGAACTCGATGCCGTGGCGTGCCCGCTCCAGCATCGGCAACACCTCGGCCAGCTCGGGCAAATGCTCGGCCGCATGCGCGATCGGCCCGTGCGGGAACTGGATCACCAGGTCACGCAACGCGACACCGCCCTCGGACACGTCGGTCGAGACCCAGTTGTGCGGCAGGCGCGGGCCGGCCAGCACCAGATGGCCAGGCTCGAAGGGCCCGATCCAATCGCCGACGAAGGCCTTGCCCGAGGTCGCAACGATCAGGTGCAGCTCGTACTCGTCATGGTGGTGCCAGCGCGCCAGCGGCGTCGGAAAGCCGTGCGCCAGGCAGCGGATCAGGCCCACGTCTTCAGGTGCCTCGTAGCCCAGCGCCGGGCTGCGCGTGAAATCGCGCTCCAGCTCGGGTTGGCGCTGGCGGGGCAGTTGGCGTGACGGCATGGTCACGATGGTGGCACGACGGGGCGTCAGCGCAAAACCCCTTAGCTCATGACCGCCCCGCCGTCGACATTCAGCGTCTGGGCGGTGATGTACGCGGCCTCGTCGCTGGCCAGGAAGACCGCAGCGCCGGCGATGTCGTCCGGCCGGCCCATGCGGCCCAGCGGCACCGCCTCGCCGACACGGCGCTTCTTCTCGCCCAGCGGCAGGTTTTCGTGGCGGGCGAAGAGGGCGTCCACGTGCTGCCACATCGGCGTGTCGACCACGCCCGGCGCGATCGCATTGACGCGGATGCCATGCGGTGCCATCGCCAGCGCCGCGCTCTGGGTGTAGCTGATCACCGCCGCCTTGGTCGCGCAGTAGTGCGACACCAGCGCCTCGCCGCGGCGCCCGGCCTGCGAGCTGAGGTTGATCACACTGCCTGGCCGCCCGCCCTGCACCATGCGCGCGAGCACCTTCTGCATCACGAAGAACATCGCCTTGACGTTGACCTCGAAGAGGCGATCGAACATCGCCTCGTCGCTCGCCAGCAGCGGGGCCATGTCGAAGATCGCGGCGTTGTTGAACAGCGTATCGATCGACCCGTGCTGGGCTTCGGCCAGCGCGATCAGCGCGTCGACCTGCATCGGCTGCGTCACGTCCGCGCTGCAGTAGTGCAGCCGGCCGCCGTGCGCGGCGCTGGCCTCGCGGAAGGCTGCCGACGGTTCGGCCGGCAGATCGGCCACCGTGCAGCGGGCGCCTTCGCGCGCGAACGCCGCTGCCACCGCCAACCCGATGCCACCGCCCGCACCGGTCAGCAGCGCGTGCTTGCCGTTCAGACGCCCGCTCATGGCGTGGCCCTCTCGCTGGGGTGCATTGTTTCGTCCTGGTGGGTTGAGGCCTGCTGTCGATCTTCCAACAACCCGTCGTGCCGATCGGTACTCCAGCGGCCTGAAGACATACTTCATTGCATCGCTGGTTGATGGTTTACACCAAGCTGAAGCAAGTGCGTACCAGAATGTCGCGTGCGCCGGCCGTCTGACAGGCCCGCGGAAATTCGCGGGCCATGCGTCGAACGTCCGCCTGAAGGATGGAAGAGCGGCCCGCTGGGGTCCCAAACTCCCACCTGTGATGCGTCTTTAACGAGTTATTGCACCGGGTCAGAAGTTGTGCCGGATACCAAGGTCGAACCGGTGCACGTTGTCCACGCCCTCGGTCTTCTCGAACCCGACATCGCCGTACAGCATGGTGCGCGCACTCAGGTTGTACCAATAGCCGACACCCAGTTTGCGCGTGAGCACGCCTGCGTTGTCGTCATGGTTCAGCTTCGCGCGCAGCGAGCCTTGGCCCAGCGGCACGATGGCCCCGATGTCGACCGTGCTGCGTTCGAGAGCGCTGGCATCGCCGTCGTTGTGGGCCGCGTCGACGATCACTTTCGCAGCCCCGAAATCATAGACACCCCCCAGCGCCCAGGCGTGGTCGCGGTTGCTGCGATCCGCATACGACACCGCCACGAGCAGCGGACCTGCGGCGTAGCGCGCCAGCACGCTGGCGCCGCGGCGCTGGATGCCCTCGCCGGCCGAGACACCCACCGCGGCGCTGAAACCACCGGCCACGGGGGTCCAGTAGACGACGCTGTTGTTGTACTTGTCGTCGGCACCGCCCTTGCGTTCGCCGGCCCCGGCAACGGTGTCGCCACCGAATGCGTCGGGGTCCGGTGCGACGCCGAACGGGCCGCCCTGGCGGCCCAGGCGCAGCTCGCCAAACGCGCCTCGCAAGCCGACGATCGAGATTTCGTCCCAGAACGGTGTGCGCGACTGGCCGGTGTCGGCGTCGAAGCGGTGCTCCATCTGGAAGAAGGCCTGCAGGTCGTTTCCCAAGGCCTCGGTGCCGCGCAAGCCAAGAGCGTTCATCGAGTTGTTGGCGATCTGGTTGCGGTCTCCGCCGGAGTCGTTGCGGTAGCCCAGGTCGATGCGGCCGTAAAGCTCGACGCCGGATTGCGCGTGGATCGAAGTGACGCACGAGGCAGACGCCAAGCAAGCGAATAGAAAGCGAGTCGAATTCATCAGAGTTTCCTTGTGTCGTCTGCAATACCCCGAGAGGGCCATGCAGCGGCGTGACCCACCTCGCATTCATGAGGCGGAAAACAAAAATGGAAAGATGGTCCGGACCGCCACTCCCTCGGGTGGGCGACGATCGCAGTCAGTGACTAACTAGAAAGCTGGTGATACCGATGGCGCTGGCGCCATGGGCACGGGTGCGGATTGAAGTCTCCTTGCTCATTGGATCGACGGCATGCGGTGGCCCGTCGAGGGTGAGCATAGGAGAGCCCCCTGTTCGAATTTGGTACTTCGATGCGGGCGCCAATGGTGGTTCGTTTGCGGTGCGTTCGGACTTTCCCGATCCGCTGAAATGAGGTATCGGCCGCCGCAATACAGGCCCACTCCGGCGCGGATGATCACGCAGCTCTGAGGGTGGGCGCGCCGCCGAATCTGCCGAAGGCCTGTCGCCGAAACTGTGTAGGGGTCATGCCCTTGATTTCCAGGAAACGCCGGTTGAAATTCGCCACGTTGTTGAAGCCCACTTCATAACAAATGTGGGTGACCAGGCGGTCGGTAGCCATCAGCAGGTGGCACGCCTGCTGGACGCGGATGCGGTTGACGAAATCGGTGAAGGTGTTGCCGGTGGCACGGCGAAACGATCGCGAGAATCGGCTCTCGCTCATGCCCAGATCCGTCGCGAAGTCTGCGGCCGACAGCGGCTGGGCGAAGTCGCTCATGATGCGGTGGACGATGGCATTGATCTGGTCGAACTGCCGGTCGTCCCCTTCACCGCGCATCTGGACGCTGGACAGCAGCCGGTAGTCGGTGCAGCAGGCCATCTCGCACAGCATCGCGATGAAGGCCGTCAGCCGCGCCAGCCCACGGCTGTTCTTGATCGTGTGCCACTGGCGCTCGGCCAGTTCGCCCAGACCAAAGAACTCGATGCCGTGGCGCGACCGTTCCAGCAGCGGCGTCAATTCAGCCAGTGCCGGCAATTGCTGCGCGGCCGTCTCCAGCAGCCCCAGCGAGAACTGGATCACCAGGTCGCGCAGGGCGACGCCCGCCTCGGGCATGTCGGTCGAGACCCAGTTGTGCGGCAAGTGCGGGCCGACGAGCACCAGGTGGCCCGGTTCGAACGTTCCGATCCAGTCACCGATGAAGGCCTTGCCTGACGTCGCGACGATCAGGTGCAGTTCGTACTCGTCGTGGTGGTGCCAGCGCGCCAGCGGGGTCGGAAAGCCGTGGGCCAGGCAACGGATCAGGCCGACATCGTCCGTGGCCTCGTAGCCCAGCGACGGGCTGCGCGCAAACTCGTGTTCGATTTCCGGCTTGCGTTGGCGAGGAAGGAAGTGGTTGGCCATGGTGGATCCCTCTGCTCATGGCGCGGCGTTGTTATGAAGTTGTCCGTCGTTCCGCGCTGGGTAGGTTGGTGGTCAAGGCAGCCTGCCTCACGACATTTCGTTGACGAAGGCTGCGACCCGTTTGGTGGCCTCGCGCAGCGCCGCCACCAGCCGCGGGTCGTCGGCCTCGGGGCCCCACAACACCGCTTGCGAGGCGAGGGCAGCCACCGGATCGGGAGCGTCGCAGATCGCGGCGGCCACGGCCGGGTCCATCGCCTGGTCCTGGTAGGTGTAGCCCAGCGCGCCGCGGCGCCAGCGCTGCAGGAAAGCGAGGAACAGTGCCGGCAGCATCGCGACGCTGGCTATCGGCTCATTGCGTGCCAGCCGCTCGCGGATCGTCGGCGCGATGAAGCCGGGGATCTTCGAGAAACCGTCCATCGCGACGCGCTGGTTGGTGTCCTGGATGGCAGGGTTGGCGAAACGGTCGAGCACCACATCTCGGTAGGCCGCGAGATCGATCGGGCTGGGCCGATCGGGCGTGTCGAGCACCGGGATCACGTCGTCGGTGACGTAGTCGAACGCCATCTGCCGGATCACCGGGTCGCGCGTACCTTCGTCGATGTAGTCGTACCCGCGCAGCGTGCCGGCCCAGGCGATGCAGCTGTGCGTTGCATTGAGCAAGCGGATCTTCGCCTCTTCGTAGGGCGCGACCGAGTCGACCATCTCGACGCCGACCTGCTCCCACGCCGGCCGGCCGGCCGCGAAACGGTCTTCGATCACCCACTGGATGAAGCTTTCGCCCATCAACGCGGCCGGGTCGTCGATGCCCGTTGCGGCGCGCACCCGCTCGCGCACCGCGGGCGTCGGGCGCGGCGTGATCCTGTCGACCATCGCGTTCGGGCTGGTCGTGTTTGCTTCGACCCAGGCCAACAGTTCGGGCTCGCCGATGCGTTCAATGAACTGCAGCAGGCCGCTGCGCGAGCGGTCGCCGTTGTGGCGCAGGTTGTCGCAGTTCAGCAGCGTGACGAGGCCGCCGCTGCGCCGCATCCGCTCGCGCAGCATCGCCGACAGTGCGCCGTAGATCGTGTTGCCGGGACGCTGCGCTTTTGCGGCTTCCACGTCGGCCGCCAAATCGGCAAAGCCGAGGTCGAGTTGGTTCTTGGCGTCGAGGTAGTAGCCGGCCTCGGTGACGGTGAACGAGATGATGCGCGTGGCTGGGTCGGCCGCCGCGTCGATCAGCTCGGCGAGCGAGGGCTCGTACGAATACACCCGACGGATCGAGGTGATGCGCTCGTAGCGCGTCTCGCCTGCAGGCGACACCGTCTCCAGCGTGAAGGCACCGCCCTGCGCCTGCAGCGTGCTGATCAGCTCGGGCATGTCGTTGCGCAGGTTGCCGCCCGCGAGGACCCAGGAGGTGTCGCCGCGTTGGTGCAGCGCATGCAGATAGACCGCCTGGTGGGCGCGGTGGAACGAGCCGAGGCCCAGGTGCAGCATGACCCGCGGCGATGCGGACGGTGACGCCTCTGCCCTCATGCTGCACCTGCCAGTGCGGCCGAGGCGCCGGTGCGCGTCACCCGACCTTGGGCGTCGAACAGGTGCGCCGCATCGGCGTCGACCGCGACGCCGACGGTGTGGCCGGCCTGCAGGCTGGTGCGCGTGCTTTGCCGCGCCACCAACTGCGCGCCGCCTTCGGTGCTGACATAGACCAGCGTTTCGGCGCCCAATGCCTCGACCAGCTCGACCTTGCCGCTGAACTGCCCCTGGCCGACGGCGGTCAGCGTCAGGTTCTCGGGCCGCAAGCCGACGTAACCACCGGCGGGCACCGGCAGCCCGCAAACGTCTTCCAGCTGCGGCACCTGCGCCGCCGCCACCACGTTCATCTGCGGCGTGCCGATGAACTGGGCAACGAACTGGTTCGCCGGCCGGTCATACAACTCCAGCGGTGTGCCGACCTGTTCGATCACGCCGTCGCGCAGCACGACGACGCGGTCGGCCAAGGTCATCGCTTCGACCTGGTCGTGCGTCACGTAGATCGTCGTCGCACCCAGTTCGCGGTGCAGCCGCGCGATCTCGACCCGCGTCTGCCCGCGCAGCGCGGCGTCGAGGTTCGACAGCGGCTCGTCGAACAGGAAGACCTTGGGCGAGCGCACGATGGCGCGGCCGATCGCGACACGTTGGCGCTGACCGCCGGACAGCTCTTTCGGCGTGCGCTGCAGGTAGGGCGTCAAGTTCAGGATCTTCGCCGCGCGCTCGACCTTCTCGCGGATCACCGCCGGGTCGGCCTTGGCCAGCCGCAGCGCGAAGCTCATGTTGTCGTACACGCTCATGTGCGGGTACAACGCGTAGCTTTGGAACACCATCGCCAGGTCGCGCTTGGACGAGGGCGCATCGGTGATGTCGCGGCCATCCAGCGTCAGGCTGCCGTCGGTGATCACCTCCAGCCCGGCGATCAGGCGCAGCAGCGTCGACTTGCCGCAGCCCGAGGGCCCGACGAAGACCACGAACTCGCCCTGCTGGATCTTCAGGTCGATGCCGCGGATGGTGTGCACCGTACCGAAGTGCTTGTGTATGCCTTGGAGTTCGAGGTAGGCCATGGCCATGTCCCTTTGATTTACTTGACGGCGCCGAAGGTCAAGCCTTGCACCAGCTGCTTCTGGCTGAACCAGCCGAAGACGACGATCGGGGCGATGGCCAGCAGCGACGCGGCCGACAACTTGGCCCAGAACAGGCCCTCGGGGCTGGAGTAGGAGGCGATCAGCGTGGCCAGCGTGCCGGCCTTGGCCGAGCTGAGGTTGAGCGACCAGAAGGCCTCGTTCCACGACAGCACCAGGCACAGCAGGCCGGTGGACGCGAGCCCGCCCATGCCCAGCGGCAGCAGCACCAGCCGCGCCTCTTGCCACAGCGTGGCGCCATCCATGCGCGCGGCTTCGAGGATCTCGGGCGGGATGTCCTTGAAGTGCGAGTACAGCATCCAGACCATGATCGGCAGGTTGCTCAGCGTGAAGACGATGATCAGCGCGAGCTGGGTGTCCAGCAGCGAGGCCTGCTGCGCCAGCACGTAGATCGGCACCAGCGCGCCGACGGCCGGCATCATCTTGGTCGACAGCATCCACATCAGGATGTCGCGGGTGCGCTTGCTGCGAAAGAAGGCCATCGAGTACGCGGCCGGTGCCGCGAGCAGCAGGCCCAGCAACGTCGACAACACGCTGGTGATGACCGAGTTCTTCGCGTAGAGCAGGTAGTCGCTGCGCACCTGCACCTCGCGGAAGTTCTCCAACGTGGGCGTGAAGATGAACTGCGGCGGCACGTGGATCGCCTGCATCTCGGTCTTGAATGCCGTCAGCATCAGCCAGCCGAGCGGGAAGAACAGCAGCAGCGTGACGGCCCAGGCGGCCACCGTTCGCACCACCAGCGCCAGGGGAAACTTTGCGGGACGAGCCATGGCGGTCAGTCGAGGTTCTTGCCGATCAGGCGGATCAGGAACACCGCGGCCACGTTGGCCAGCAGCACCGCGAACAGCGCCCCCGCCGACGCCACGCCGGCATCAAAATTCAGCAGTGCCTGCTTGAAGATCAGGAAGGCGACATTGGTGCTCGCGTCGCCGGGGCCGCCGCCGGTGGTGGTGTAGATCTCGGCAAAGACCGAGAGCAGGAAGATCATCTCGATCATCACGACCACCGCCATCGAGCGCGCGAGGTGGGGCAGCACCATGTAGCGCAGCTGTTGCAGGTAAGTGGCGCCGTCCATGCGCGCGGCTTCGAGCTGCTCGCGGTTCAGCGACTGCAACGCGGTCATCAAAATCAGCGTCGCGAACGGCAGCCACTGCCAGGCGACCATGATGATCACCGAGCCGAGCGGGAAGTCGGTCAACCAGTCCACCGGCGTGGCACCGAAGAACTTCCACACCTGCGCCAGCACGCCGTAGATGGGGTTCATCATCATGTGCTTCCACAGCAGCGCATTGACCGTGGGCATCACGAAGAAGGGCGAGATCAGCAGCAGCCGCACGATGCCGCGACCGGGGAAGGGCGCATCGATCAGCAAGGCGAGACCGGTGCCCAGGCCGACGGTGATGACGATCACGCTGCCCAGCAGCAGCAAGGTATTGCCCACCGCGGCCCCGAACGACGGGTCGGTGACGAAGTACTCGAAGTTCTCAAGCCCGATGAAGCCGGTCTGCTCGGGCTGCATCAGGTTGTAGCGGATGACGCTGAAGTACAGCGTCATCACCAGTGGCACGATCATCCACAGGAACAGCGTGGCGACCGCAGGCGCCATCAAGGCGCGGGGCAGGAATCTGTTCATGGCGTTTGGTTCGTTGATGGCGGCGTGCCTTGGCTTGAGCGAGCCGAGGGTGGCGGGCGGCCCATTCCGCTCATGTCCCCCGGGCCGGGCTGGAGCCCGCCCCTCCTCCTAATACTTCGCTTCATGGGCCACCCGCCGCCCTCGGCAGCGACCGGAATGGGACCGCCGAGGAGTGAAGACGGTGCCTGATCGGGGCGTTGGGGTGCTTGGCGCAGCGAAGTAAAGGAGGAGCCGGCGGCCGCAGGCTGGCGGCGGGGGACATGAGTGGAGCCGAGCGCCCCGGCGTCCTGATCCCGCGCCAGCCGTCGACCAATGGCTACTTGTAGTACCCCGCCTTCCGCATCTCGCGGTCGGCCGCGGTCTGCGAAGCCTTCAAAGCCTCGTCGACTGTCGACTTGCCCGCCAGCGCGGCACTCATCTGCTGGCCCACTGCGATGCCGATCGCCTGGAACTCGGGGATCGCGGCGAACTGCACGCCGACATACGGGCTCTTGGGCAAGGTCGAGTCGTTCGGGTTGGCCGACAGCATCGCTTTCTGTTCCGAAGCGCCGAACTTGGCGGCGGCGCGGAACTCACGCGTCAGGTAGGTCGACTTGCGGGTGCCGGTCGGCACGCTGGCCCAGCCTTCTTCCTTGGCGACGAGCTTGATGTAGTCCTTCGAAGTGGCCCAGTTGATGAACTTCTGCGCCGCGTCCGGGTTCTTCGACGCGGCCGGGATCGCCAGCGCCCAGGCCCACAGCCAGTTCGCACCCTTGTCGGTCACGGCCGATGGTGCCTGTGTGAAGTCGACCTTGTCCGCGACCTTGCTCTGCTTCGGGTCGCTGATGAACGACGCGGCGATCGTCGCGTCGATCCACATCGCGCACTTGCCCTCGTTGTACAGCGCCAGGATCTCGTTGAAGCTGTTGGCCGACGACCCCGGCGGGCCGTACTTCTTCAGCAGATCCACGTACAGCGTGATCGCTTCCTTCCACGGCTTGGTCTCGAGCTGCGGCTTCCAGCTCATGTCGAACCACTGGCCGCCGTGGGCGTTGACCATCGTCGTGATGAAGGCCATGTTGTCGCCCCAGCCGGGCTTGCCGCGCAGGCAGATGCCGTAGACGCCGTTGGCCGGGTCGTTCATCTTGGCAGCGGCGTCGCGCACCTGCTCCCAGGTCGGGCGCTCGGCGAACTTGATGCCCGCCTTCTGTGCCAGGTCGCTGCGGTACATCAGCATCGAACTTTCGCCGTAGAACGGTGCCGCATAGAGCTTGCCCTCCGACGACAGGCCGTTGCGGATCGCCGGCAGGATGTCGTCGACGTCGTAGTTGACGTCGGGCTTCAGCTCGGTCAGCCAGCCCTTCTTGCCCCAGATCGGCGTTTCGTACATGCCGATCGTCATCACGTCGAACTGGCCGCCCTTGGTGGCGATGTCGGTCGTCACGCGCTGGCGCAGCGTGCCTTCTTCCAGAGTGACCCACTTCAGCTTGATGTCGGGGTTGGCCTGCTCGAAGAACTTGCCGAGCTTTTGCATCTCGATCATGTGGCCGTTGTTGACGGTGGCGATCACCAGTTCGGTGGCGGCCTGGGCGCCGAAACTGGCCAGGCCCAAGACGGCGGCCGCGCTGGCGGCCCAGGTGGCGGTGAACTTCATCAGTTGTCTCCTGAAGGGCGGAAAGGGCGGTGAAGGTGGCGGCGGGTGGGTTCCCAACTCGTCCACTGGCGGGTTGCATCTTCCGGCTCGCGACCAGCCGGCGCCGATACGCGGGCGGTCTTGACCTGTACCTCATTGCATCGTTTGGTCGTGGTTTTCCCCAGTTCGATGGAAATTCGTACAGGTTGTGCCGACCGGCTCAGCCCTTCATCGACCCGACCAGGTTGTCACGCAGGCGGACCACCGCCTTCTGCAGCGTGCGGAACTCTTCCGGCGTCAGGCCGGTGGCCGCCATCAGGTTGCCACCGCTCGCGGCCTTCTCGCGCAACTTGCGCCCGTCGTCGGTGAGGCTCACCACCACCTGCCGTTCGTCCGCCAGGCCGCGGGCACGGTTCACGTAGCCCATCTCCTCGAGCTTCTTGAGGATCGGCGTCAGCGTGTTCGATTCGAGGAACAGGTTCTGCCCGAGTTCGCGCACCGTCTGCTGGTCGCGCTCGGCCAGGCAGATCAGGGTGATGTACTGGGTGTAGGTCAGACCCAGCTCGTCGAGGATCGGCCGGTACGCCTTGCCGAAGGCGAGGTTGGCCGAGTAGACGGCGAAGCAGAGGAAGTCCGAGAGCTTGCGCTCCGGCGCTTTGGTCGATGGTTTGGCGCTCATGCGGTAGTCTACATCGCATGCGATTGAATCGAATCCGCTTGACAGGGCGGCGATGATGGCTAAACTGCATCGCATACGATTAAATCGGATCCGAATAAGCCAGCCATTGCCATCGAAAGGGCAGCACATGAGCCAGATCGACCAGGTCCTCTACACGGGCCGCACCCACACCATTGCCGGCCGTGACGGCAGCGCACGCAGCGACGACGGCCGCCTCGACATCAAGCTGTCGCGTCCCGGTGGCCCCGGGGCGGGCACCAACCCCGAGCAGTTGTTCGCGGCGGGCTGGTCGGCTTGCTTTCTCGGTGCCATGGCGCGGGCGGCGCAGAAGATGAACCTGCGCCTGCCGCCAGAGGCTTCAGTCGATGCCGAGGTGGATCTCGGCAGCGGCGGCGACGAGTTCTTCTTGCAGGCGCGGCTGTGCGTCAACGTGCCCGGCCTTGATCGCGACACCGCGCAGGCGCTGGCCGATGCGGCGCACCAGATCTGCCCCTATTCCAAATCGACGCGCGGAAACATCGATGTGCAGATCGCCGTTGCCGCCTGATCCGTATTCACGTCCACGCCTTCCATCGAGACATCCACCCATGAACTCTTTCAAGATGCTCTTCGTCGCGCTGGCGGCAGCCACGCTGTCGTTCTCGGCTGCGGCAGAAACAGCGGCCACGCCACCCGCGAAGTCGGTCGTCCTCGTCCACGGCGCGTTCGCCGACGGTTCGAGCTGGGACGCCGTCGTGCCGTTGCTGCAGGCCAAGGGCCTGAAGGTCATCGCCGTACAGAACCCACTGACCTCGCTGGCCGACGACGTGGCGTTCACGAAGCGGGCGCTGAAGAACGTCGAAGGGCCGGTGGTGCTGGTCGGTCACTCGTGGGGTGGCGTGGTCATCACCGAAGCGGGCGTCGACGACAAGGTCAAGTCGCTGGTCTATGTGGCCGCCTTCGCGCCATCCGAAGGCCAGTCGGTCGCCGACCTCGCCAAGGACTACCCGACGCCACCAGGCATCGCGAACTTGGTGTCGGACGCCGATGGCTTTCTGACCATGACGGCGCCGGAGTTGGCGAAGAACTTCGCGCCCGATCTGCCCGCTGCGAAGACGGCGCTGATGGCCGCTTCGCAAGGGCCCGTTTGCGGCAAGAACTTCGAAGACAAGGTCACCGCAGCCGCGTGGAAGACCAAGCCTTCCTGGTTCATCGCCGCCACCAAGGACCGGATGATCCAGCCCGAGCTGCAGCAGGCCATGGCCAAGCGGATCGGCGCGCACACGACGGCGCTGCCGACCAGCCACGTACCGATGCTCGTGGCCCCCAAGGACGTGGCGGCGGCCATCCTGGCGGCGGCGAAGTAAGGCGATGAAGAGACTGCTCACCACCCTCGTCGGCAGCGCCGCGGCCATCGGCCTGGGCGTGAACTGTTCGCTCTTTGCGCCGGGCTCCGAAGCCTCGCCCTGGGCCGCGCCGAAACAGGCCACCACCATGTCGACCCTGCCGCTCGATGGCGCCACCGGCTGGCTCAACTCACCCGCGCTGACGGGCGAGAGCCTGCATGGCAAGGTGGTGCTGGTCGACTTCTGGACCTACTCCTGCATCAACTGCCTGCGCACCTTGCCGTATGTGCGCGCCTGGGCCCAGAAGTACCGGGCCGCGGGGCTGGTCGTCGTCGGCGTGCACACGCCCGAGTTCGCGTTCGAGGGCGACACAACTAACGTTCAGCGTGCGGTGAAGGATCTGCAGATCGACTACCCCGTCGCGCTGGACAGTGGCTACGCGATCTGGCGAGCCTTCGGCAACCGCGGCTGGCCGGCGCTGTACTTCGTCGATGCCCAGGGCCGAATTCGTCATCAGCAGTACGGCGAGGGTCGGTATGACGAAGCCGAGCGGTTGATCCAGCAGCTGCTGAAGGAGGCTGGCCAAGGCCAGATCCCCGCCGACCTCGTCGCACCGCAGGGACAAGGCACACAAGCCGCTGCCGGGCCGGTGGCGCCGATGTCCGAAGAAACCTATCTCGGGTTCGAGCGCGCCGGCGGCTTCGTCTCCAGCAACGGTGGCTTGCGCCACGCACGCGACCACGCCTACGCCGGCATACCAACGTTGCGCAGCAACCAGTGGACGCTCGCCGGTACTTGGCGCGTGGACGAAGAGTCCGCGCTGCTGCGACAACCCGGCGGGCGCATCGCCTATCGCTTCCGCGCACGCGACCTGCACCTGGTGCTCGGGAGCGAGAGCGGGCAGCCGGTGCGGTTCCGCGTGCGCATCGATGGCCGGTCGCCAGGCGCCGACCACGGTGCGGACACCGACGCCGACGGGCTCGGCACCGTCGGCGCGCAGCGGCTCTACCAACTCGTTCGGCAGGCATCGGGTGCCGCGGAGAGGACTTTCGAGATCGAGTTCCTCGACGCTGGCGCACGAGCCTATGCCTTCACTTTCGGATGAACGCCATGAACCCAGAAATCGATTCGCTGCGCCGTCGCCTGTTGGGCAGCGCCGCTGCGCTTCCGCTCGGACTGTTGATGCCGTTGGCGCGAGCGCAGTCCGCAAAGCCTGCGGCCACGCTGCCGGCCATGCAGCCCGGCACCCATACGTCGTTTGCCTCGCTGAAGCAGGTGGTCGCCGGCGTGCTCGACGTGGGCTATACCGAGGCCGGCCCGGCTGATGGCCCACCCGTGCTGTGCCTGCACGGCTGGCCCTATGACATCCACTGTTATGTCGACGTCGCGCCCCTGCTGGCGTCAGCCGGCTACCGCGTGATCGTGCCTTATGTGCGCGGCTACGGCAGCACGCGGTTCCTCTCGAACGACACACACCGCAACGGGCAGCAGGCTGCGCAGGCCGTCGACGTGATCGCGCTGATGGATGCGCTGCACATCGATCGCGCCATCGTTGCCGGTTGCGACTGGGGCGCCCGCACGGCCTGCATCCTCGCCGCGCTGTGGCCGCAGCGCTTCAAAGGCCTGGTCTCCGTCAGCGGCTACTTGGTGACGAACGTGCAGGCGGGTCAACAACCTTTGCCGCCGCAGGCCGAGCTGCAGTGGTGGTACCAGTACTACCTGGCCACCGAGCGCGGCCGCCTCGGCTACGCCAAGAACACGCACGCCTTTGCGAAACTCATCTGGCAGCTCGCCTCGCCGCAATGGCGCTTCGATGAGGCGACGTTCGAACGCTCAGCTCGCTCGCTGGACAACCCGGACCAAGTGGCCGTCGCCGTGCACAACTACCGCTGGCGCCTCGGCCTGGCGCCGGGTGAGGCGAAGTACGACGAGATCGAGGCCAAGCTTGCCGCAGCGCCCGCTGTCTCCGTGCCCACGATCACCCTGGAAGGCGATGCGAACGGCGCACCGCACCCGGATCCTGCGGCCTACGCGAAGAAATTCACCGGCCGCTACGAGCATCGCCAACTCAGCGGTGGCATCGGCCATAACTTGCCGCAGGAGGCGCCGCGCGACTTCGCGCAGGCGGTGATCGACATCGCCCGGGCCTAGCCGCGGCTTCCGCGGGCTAAGCGTCAGGCGACAATCCCGCCCATGAAAGTCATTCGACTGCGTGAAGGCAAAGAACGCTCGCTGCTGCGCCACCACCCCTGGGTTTTCGCCGGCAGCATCGCCAAGGGCCAGGCCGACGCCGGCGAGACCGTGCGCGTCGAAAGCGACGACGGGAAGTTCCTCGCCTGGGCCGCCTTCAGCCCCAGCTCGCAGATCCGCGTGCGGGCCTGGACCTTCGACGAGAACGAGCGCGTTGACGCCGCGCTGTTCAAGCGCCGCATCGACGCCGCCGTGGCATTGCGCCGGCGCATGGCGGTGGAAAGCGACGGTGTCCGCCTGATCCATGGCGAGGCCGATGGCCTGCCCGGCCTGGTGGTCGACCGGTACGGCGATCTGCTCTCGGCGCAGTTCCTGTCCGCCGGTACCGAACGCTTCAAGAGCACGATTGCCGACGCGCTGCTGCAGGCCACCGGCTGCACTCGCCTGTACGAGCGGTCGGACTCGGGCGTGCGTGCGCTCGAAGGGCTGGAGCCGGTCACGGGCTGGCTGCGCGGGGCCGACGAGCAAGGGGGCAACACCGAGGTCACGATCCGCGAACACGGCTGGAAGCTGACCGTCGACGTGGCCGAGGGCCACAAGACCGGCTTCTACCTCGACCAGCGCGACAACCGCGCCCGCCTGGCCGACTGGGTCAAGCGCTTCGGCTGCAAGCGGGTGCTGAACTGCTACAGCTACACCGGCGGCTTCAGCGTCGCGGCGCTGGCGGGGGGCGCCGAGCAGGTCGTCAGCGTCGATTCATCGGCACCTGCCCTGGCCCGCGCCACCGCCCACGTCTCACTCAATGGCCATGACCCGGCCCCCCACCAGGCGCTCGATGCCGACGTCAACGGCTACCTGCGCGAGGCGCTGAAGAGCGGCGAACGCTTCGACGCGATCGTGCTGGACCCGCCGAAGTTCGCGCCCACCGCAGCCCACGCCGAGCGGGCGGCCCGCGCCTACAAGGACATCAACCGCCTGGGGCTGAAACTGCTGGCGCCGGGCGGGCTGCTGTTGACCTTCAGCTGCTCGGGCGGCATCGGCGCCGAGCTGTTCCACAAGATCGTCGCTGGCGCGGCGATGGACGCGCAGGTCGATGGCGCGATCCTCGCGCGGCTCGAAGGCGCGCCGGACCACCCCACCACGCTGATGTTCCCCGAAGGCGAGTACCTCAAGGGGCTGGCGGTGCTGAAGCAATAGTGCCGCGCTTGCACCGATTCGGGCCCCCGCAAACTCCGCAATGTTGCAACGGTGGCAACAAATCGCGTTGAATACGTTACCGGCTTGGCGTTGGTGCAGGCGCGCGAATTGCTCATCCACCGAGAGTCCTTCCCGCAAGGCTTGACCCGCGCCTGCGCGTTCACGCAAAGTCTTGCCGATGAAGGCAGCGCCGCAGCCCGTTGAACGAGGCGGGCAGATCCGGCGCACGAAAGCCCAGACAATGCTCAGGGTAGGCAATCGGACGTGGCGGCGGAGCGGTGCATGGACGTGGAACTGGTCAGTGCAACAGGCGGCAAAAGAGGTGCGCATGGCGGCGCACCCGGTGACAGCGCGCGCGGTTGGTTCGAGCGTTTGCTCGGGCGCGCCGACATCCGCGTTGGCGGCGATCGGCCGTGGGACATCCAGCTGCTGGACCCCGACGTGCCCGAGCGCGTACTCGCGCAAGGCACGCTCGGCCTGGGCGAAAGCTACATGGACGGGCACTGGGCCACCGAGCGGCTCGACCAGTTCTTCGACAAGCTGGTGCGAGCGCAGGCCTCGCGCGCAGGCCGGCCGATCGCGTTGGCGGCCAAGCCGCCGCTGTGGCACCTGCTGAAGGCGCGCCTGCTGAACCTGCAGACGCAGTCCCGCGCCTGGCAGGTCGGGCAGCAGCACTACGATCTGGGCAACGACTTCTACGCCGCGATGCTGGACCCGCGCATGACCTACACCTGCGCCTACTGGAGCAGCGGCGCGCAGACGCTGGATCAAGCGCAGGAGGCCAAGCTCGAGCTGGTCTGCCGCAAGCTGATGCTGCAGCCCGGCATGCGCGTGCTGGACATCGGCTGCGGTTGGGGCAGCTTCATGAGGTACGCGGCTGAGCGCCATGGCGTGCATTGCGTGGGCGTCACCGTGTCGGCCGAGCAGGTGGCGCTTGGGCGCGAGTTGTGCAACGGCTTGCCCGTCGAGTTCAGGCTGCAGGACTACCGCGAGCTGGTCGACAAGGTCGACGAGCTGGGCGGCCGCTTCGACCGCGTCGTCAGCCTGGGCATGTTCGAGCATGTCGGCCACAAGAACTATGCGGCGTTCATGCGGGTGGCCGAAGCCGCGCTGAAGCCCGAGGGGCTGTTCCTGTTGCACACGATCGGCCGCAACGAGCGTGGCAACGGGACCGACCCGTGGATCGACAAGTACATCTTCCCCAACGGCGAGCTCCCGACGATTGCGCGCATCGGCCGCGTTTGCGAACGGCGTTTCGTCGTCGAAGACCTGCACAACTTCGGCGCCGACTACGACCGCACGCTGATGAGCTGGTATGCGAACGTCGAGGCGGCATGGCCGCGCTTTGCCGAGGCACTCGGCGAGCGTTTTCGCCGCATGTGGACCTACTACCTGCTGTCCTGCGCCGGGGCCTTCCGCGCTCGCGACATCCAGCTGTGGCAGTGGGTGCTGTCGCCACGCGGTGTGCCGGGCGGTTATCACCGCCCGGCATGAAGCGAGCCCCACGACCCCTCCCGGGGCCTGCCTTGCAGGCCGCGCCGAGCCGGAGGCTCGGCCCTTCGCCAGGCACGAACAGTCCTCAGGACTGTTCATGTCCGGGCGAAGCCCCCGAGGGGGCTCGCGCAGCGGACCGGCGAAGCCGGATCCGCGCACGCCACTTGAACGGGACGGCGCTGCGCGCGTCCGGCTGGGTCAGGTTAGCGAATGCTGACCGTGCCCCGCTTCCACTCCGCGTCCTGGAACTTCTGGAAGGCGGCCAGGATCTGCGGCGTGCTGGCGAACTTGTCGGTCGTCAGCGTCGGCAGCTTGGCGACTTCGAAACGGCGGCTCCAGCGGCCCTCGGTGCGTGCTTCGCGGGCCAGCAGCAGCTTCGGCTCGGCACCGGGCGCGAAGCCGGCGTATTCGATATAGCCTGCGTCGGCGCCCAGTGGGTTGCCGGGGGCGGGCGGCAGCACATCCAGGGCCCAGCCTTGCGCGCCGTCCTTGCGCAGCACCCACAGCTCGCGCCAGGTGGCCAGCGGTTGCACGGCCACCGTCAGCAGCGTGGCGCCCGGGTCGACGGTGGCCGAGTTCAGCCACACCACGCCCCAGGTGCAACGGCGCAGCAGTGGCTGCTTCGCATCGTGCTGGGCGTCCACCAGCAGCAGGCAGGTCTCACCTGACTCGCCAGCTTGTGTGATCAGCGTCGGGCGGCGTGTGATGTCAGGCCTGCCGATCGGGGCCGGCGCTGCGGCCCAGCGCGAGGCGCCGACGCGGATGGCCGCGTCGTTGTATTCGGCCAGGTCTTCTTCGGCCAGCTCGGCGGCGCGCACGCCGGCCAGCTCATCCATCGCGCGTTGACCGGCCGCCTGCGCAGCCTCGCCGCGGCGGGCTTGCGCAAAGGCGAGAGACGACCAGACACCGGCGCGGCGCAGGCGCAGCTTGTTCTTCGTCCACTCGGGCAGGGTCGTCATGGCGTTGGGGCTCAGCTTGTCCAGCACCTCGGCACGCCACTTGTCGCGCGCTTCGCGCTCGGTTGGCTTCAGCCCGGGGTCGACGCAGTCGTGCCGCGTCAGGCCCAGCACCGCGCGGGCCTGTTGCTCGGGCGTGGCCTGCGGCATCGCCAGCACGCGGCCGTAAGCTTCGCCGTCGTAGCAGAGCTGCACCGCGCCGTCGCGCTCGAAGTTCACCCAGCGCACGCCATAGGCGCCGACGCCGTCCAGGTGGGCCGAGAGCGTGGTGTTCGGCGTGGTGTTGCGCGAAGAGGCGCGACGCGCCAGCCGCTCGGCCATCGTGCCGATCGCGTCGAAGGGTTCGGGCCCGATGTCGCGTGCCGGGGCAGCCTTCAGGTAGGCGGCGGCGTAGGCGATGCCGAGCGCCTCCGACCCGGCTGTGTCCTTGACGAAGCGCAGCACGGCCAGCAGCTCGGGCGCATCGGCCTCTTTCGCATCGGTGCCGCGCACTTGGCTCGTACGCACATAGCCGCCGCGCTCGCGCTTGTGGTCCCAGACCTGCAGGTAACCCAGGCGTTCGCCGCGCACCTCGAGCGCGTCGCCTTGCCAGAGCTGGGCCTGGGCGGGTGCGCTGTCGCTGGGCGAAGCGCGCAACGGCGTGGCGTCTTGTGCCACCAGCGCGAGGCTGGAGAGGGCGGCAGCCACAGTGGTCGCAATCATCATCGGCTCCTTACTGGGTATCTTCTTCGTTCTGCGTTTCGCCGACGACACGCGTGGCGGTCGCCTTGGCCTGGTTGCCCAGCAGCGTCGAGCCGATGAAGCCACCGTCGGCCGGCGGCGGCGCGATGATCACCTGCACTTTGTCCGACAGCTTGTCGGCCAGCGTCTTCTGGATCAGCAGCGGGTGGCGGGTGATCAGTGCGCCTTCGCGCGCCATCTGCTCGCTGTTGGCCAGGCCGACCTTCTGCAGGCGGTAGGCCTCGGCATCGGCCAGCTTCTGACGTGAATCGGCTTCACCTTGCGCTTCGATGCGGCGCGCTTGTGCGCTGGCCTCGGCGCCCTTCACTCGGGCCTGCTTCTCGGCTTCAGCTTCCAACTGGCGCTGCTCGATCTGCTTCTGCTTGAACGGCAGCACGTGCTTCATCGCTTCTTCCTGCGCCTTGGCCGCAATGATCTGTTCGCGCGCTGCTGCTTCAGCCTGCTTCTCGCGCCGCACGCCATCGGCCTGCGCTTCGAGCGCGGTCTGCTCAACCAGCTTTTCCTTCAGCACCAGCGTGTAGCGCATCTTCTCGGCCGCCAGCTCTTCGGCCAGCAGGCGGTCCATGCCGCGGCGGTAGTCTTCCGGCAGGTCGATCTTCCCGAGCGTCACGCCCTTCAGCAGCACGCCGTCGGCGGCCAGGCGTGGTTTCAGTTCGGTCTCGATCGCCTGCTGCAACTCGGCACGCTTGCTGGAGAAGATTTCGCGCACCGTGTAGCGCGCCATCACCTTGTAGATCACGCCGTTGACCGCGGGCTGCACGATGTCGGCGCCCAGGTCGTTCGGCAAGCTGCCGGCCATCGAAGCGACGCGGGTCGGGTCCAGCGCGTAGCGCACCGACAGGTCGACACCGAGCGACAAGCCCTCGACCGATTGGAACGGCGACTCGCCGTCGGCGTGCAGGCTGCCCTGCGGGCGGTAGACCTGGTCACGCAGCGGCAGCATCCGCAGCGTGTGCAGGCCGGGCAGCACGATCGCGCTGCCTTCGTGCAGCTCGGTGGTGCTGCCGGTCAGGCGGTTCGAGCGCACGCCTATGTCGCCGTGCTCGATGCTGGCCAGCGGCGGGTTCTTCCACAGCACGTAGGCCGAGGCGATGGCCAGGCCGGCGACCAGCAGCACCACACGCGACGAGTGCAGGGTAGTGGCGCCGCGGCGGAAGGTGACGTTGGTAGCGCGGGCCATCCGGTTCAGCCGGGTCTTCCAGCCGGGTTGGCGTGACGAGGAGGCCGGTTCCGGTTCTTCGAAGGTGCTGGGGGAGTCGTCGTCGTTCATGGTGTTGTCCTGTCGTGGTGTCTCGGTGTCTGGGCGTCTTGTGAAGGCCGCGGCGTTCTTCGCTTCGGCATGGCCCTCATTCTTCGAATCCACCGCAGAGCAAGCGAGAGCTGCGCGCACCCAGTTCGCACGCGTTCGTGAAGGCACGCGCCGGGGTCCGGAAGAAACCTTCACACCGGGCACCCCAGGGCTCGGGATAATCCGGCGCAGCAGTTCAAACCGGAGCGAACCCATGGTGAAAGTGGCCGTGATCGAGGACGACCAGCCGACCAGCCAGCAGCTGTGCGGCTGGATCGCGGCGGCGCGGCCGGGCATCCAGGTCGACACCTGGTTCACCCGCGACGAGGCCGAGGCCGCCATCGCCCGCGAGCGCTACGACCTGGTGGTGCTCGACATCGAGTTGGGCCGCGAGCGCAACGCCGGCGTGGCCATCATCAACGCGATCAACAAGCGCCACGCCGGCACGCCGGTGCTGGTGGTCTCAGCGATGCCAGCGGCCATCTACCGCAGCATCATGAAGGCGCTCGACGCCTGGGACTACCTGCAGAAGACCACCTTCGACGAGGCCGATTTCGTCGAGACCTTTCTCGACATCCTGCGCGCCACGCGCGACAAGGCGCCTACGCCCGAGCCCGTGGCGCCGCGCGATGAGCTGCTGGTCGACCCGCTGCGCCAGGGCGCTGCGATCTGGCGCGGCCAGCGCGTGAACCTGCCGCTGACCGCGCAGCGCATCTTGAGCGCGCTGTACCAGCGCCGCGGCGAGGTCGTCAGCTACGAAGACCTCTACCAGGTCGTCAAGAGTGGCCGCAACCGCGACAACATCCGCAAGCACGTCAGCACCATCCGCGACGCCTTCCGCGACATCGACCCGACCTTCGACGGCATCGCCAACGTGCCGATGCGCGGCTTCCGCTGGGAGCCGTAATGCGCTGGACTTCAGGCCTGCCCGATGTGCAGGCGCTGCTGCCCACGCGCATCCCGCTGCGGCTGCGGGTTTTCTTCCGCGGCGTGTTTGTGCTGCTGGCGCTGGCCACGGTCGCGCTGGCGGGCTTCGTGTTGCGCGAAGAGAAAGAGCTCGGCCTGCGCGCCTACCGCGAGGGCTTCGGCAAGACCAAGGAGCAGATCGTTGCCCGGCTGCGCCACCCCACCGGTCAGCTCGCGCTGCTGAACCCCGACACGCGGGGCACCGCGGTGACGCCGCTGCACCCGGTCGTGCTGCCGTTCTCGGCGATCGATTTCGACGACAAGGCCAAGGTGCAGCAGGCGATCGAGATGGCTGGCTGTGGGGTGCAATACGGCGACGGCGCGACGCTGTGCGTGGCCATCGGCAGCAACCCGCTGGCCGGCGGGTTCATCTACGCCGTGGGCGGCTTCGCCACCGGCGAGCTGGTACCCAAGCCGCCTGGCGTGCGCGACCTGGGCACCGCGCACCGCGTGCGGGTCGAGGTGGCGATGCGCGGGCAGACCTGGCGCTGGCTCGCGCCCTACGAAGGCGGGCCGGATATCACCGGCGCCCAGCGTGGCCGCCTGACCGGTTTTGCCGAAGAGGCCGACGGCACACTGGCGCTCAAGCCGGTGCGCGACTTCCGTGGCTGGCTGTGGCAAGACGCGCGTTGCATCGATGGCCAGTCCGGCGACGACTGCCCGCGCCGCGCGTTTTACTCGCTGCGGTTGCCGATCGAACTGTTTCGCGACGAGCTGCAGGCCAGGCGCGGCCAGCTCGTCTGGCCACCGACCGACCTGAACCGCATCCTCGTGCACCTGCAGGTGCTGGCCCCGAGTGGCGCGACGCTGTTCGACAGCAACCAGCCCGACGCGACGCCACCCTTCGGCCTGGCCGACCTGCAGCCGCTGCTGCTGCCGGGCGAGACGCTGCGCCTGGCCAAGGCCGCCGCGCAGGGCGAGACCGAGCTGGCGCTGCTGCAAGGCAACGAGGTGCCCGGTGCGGCCGAGCCCTCGTGGTGGGACCGCTTCACCGCGCAGCTGATCCGCCGCCTGGATGTCGACGGCTACGAGCAGGCTCTGGTCGCACAAGACACCATCGCCACGCCGCTGGGCCGCTACGAGCTGACGCTGACCGGCGACGTGCGCAGCGTCAATCGCACGCTCGGCCGTGTGGCCGCGCGCGTCGGCTGGATCGTCGTCGCGATGCTGGCTGCGATCGTGCTGGCCTGGGCGGCAATCGAGCTGCGCATCGTCCGCCGCATCACGCTGCTGACCAAGCGCGCCGCTGCGGTGCGCCATGGCGTGCAAAGCCTGAAGGGTGGGGCGGACGATGAAGTTCGTCTCGACGTGGCCGACCTGCGCGGCAGCGACGAGCTGGGCTTGTTGGCCGGAACGCTGGCCGAGCTGCTGGAGCGCGTCAACGACGACGTGCGCCGCGAGCAGATCCGCACCGCACAAGAACGCGAGCAGTGGCACGCGGTGGGCCACGAGATCATGTCGCCGCTGCAAAGCCTGCTGGCGCTGCACCCGGGCGACGCCGACCCCAGCCACCGCTACCTGCGCCGCATGCAGCAGGCGGTGCGCGTGCTCTACGGCCAGGCCTCGCCGACCGAGGCTTTCGAAGCCACAACTTTGCCGGTGCAGGCGCTGGACATCGACGAGTTCCTGCGCCATGTGGCCGACAACGCGCCGCACGCTGGCATCAACGACGTGCGCTACACCAGCGCTGGCGCGCCTTGTTTGGTGCGCGGCGACGCCTATGCACTGGAAGACGTGGTGACCCACGTGCTGCGCAACGCCGAACGCTACCGCCCCGCGGGTACGCCGATCCAGCTGACGCTCGAGACTGTCGGCGCGGGTGTCGAAGTCACCATCCACAACCAGGGCCTGCCGATCCCCGACGCCCTGGTCGGCAGGATCTTCGAATACGGCGTGTCCGACGCCGCCGGCGAGCCGGGCGCCGACCCCGCCCACCGCGGGCAGGGCCTGTTCGTCGTGCGCACCTACATGGCCAAGATGGGCGGCACGGTGGAGGCTCGCAACGAGCCCGAAGGCGGCGTGAGTTTCGTGCTGCGTTTGGCGCGGGCTTGAAGCCTGACACGCAATCATGAGCCGCAATCCCCTGATCAGCGAAGACTGCATGCTCGAAGCCGAGTCCCAGTTCCCTGAGCTGGCGGCCCGGGCCGGGCACGCGCGGCGCACGAGAGAGCCCTACAGGCCAGCGGCCGCGTGGTCATGAAGCAGAAGGCAGGCCATTCATCGGCCAATCAGCTGGTTGAGCTGTATGCGGATGGCTCGGTTCGAGTCATCAAGGCCTTGCCCGACGATACGCCGGTACAACCCGGCTGGGTGCTCAAGCGCAGGAGAGTGTTGCCTTCGGTCTGACCTTCAGGGTGCCGGCACCCGCGGCTCGAACTTGGCCCGCTTCAGCGCGAAATAGGTCTTCACATTGCGCACGTTCGCGTCCTGCGTGAACAGGCGCTGCGTGAATGCGTGGAAGGTTGGCATGTCGGCGGCCCAGGCGATCAACACGAAGTCCGGGCCGGGGGACACGCGCCAGCACTGCTGCACGGCGGCGTCTGCGATGGCCCGCGTTTCGAAGGCGGCCTGGTGCTCGTCGCCCTGGCGGTCGAGCGTGATCTCGCAGATGGCGCTCAGCCCCCGATCGGCAAAGCGCGGGGCGAGCAGGGCGGTGAAACGCTCGATCACGCCGGTGTCGCGCAGCCGCTTGACGCGCCGCAGCGCCGTGGCGGGTGACACATGCGCCGCCTGCGCCAGCGCATGGTTGGTCAGGCTGGCGTCGGCCTGCAGAAGGTCCAGCAGCCGCCAATCGACGGTGTCGAGATCGATTGATTCAGCCAAATTTGAATCCATACTGAGGGATTATTGCAAATACAGAATCAGGTGATTGAACTGTCCATTTCCGTGGCTAATTTGAAAGCATTGTTCTTTTGCATCGTCCTACGATGCAGTCCATCGCGCTCCACACTCGTTCGCCTTGAGCCTGTCGAAGGGCCGCGCAGCACGTCACCTCCCGAACCCCGCTCGGCTTGAGCCTGTCGAAGGCCCGGCCCTGCCACCAGAAAGACCCGACCATGTGCGGCATCGTCGGCGCGGTCAGCGCCCAGAACATCGTCCCCATCCTCGTCCAGGGCCTGCAGCGGCTCGAGTACCGCGGCTATGACTCCTGCGGCGTGGCGGTTCATCAAGACGGTGCGTTGCGCCGCAGCCGCTCGACCGAGCGCGTGGCGGATCTGCTGGCCCAGGTGCAGCACGATGGCGTGGCCAGCGGCACCGGCATCGCCCACACGCGTTGGGCCACGCATGGCGCGCCGGCGGTGCACAACGCGCACCCGCACTTCTCGCGCGATCCGGGCAACCCATTGGTGGCGCTGGTCCACAACGGCATCATCGAGAACCACGACGAGCTGCGCGACGAGCTGAAGGCCAAGGGCTACGTGTTCGAGAGCCAGACCGACACCGAGGTCATCGCCCACCTGGTGCACCATCACTACGATGGCGACCTGTTCGACGCGGTGCAGCGCACGGTGGTGCAGCTGAAGGGCGCCTTTGCGATTGCCGTCTTCTGCCGCGACGAGCCGCACCGCGTGGTCGGCGCGCGAGAAGGTTCTCCGCTGGTGCTGGGCGTCGACGAGGCCAGCGGCGCGCGCTACCTCGCCTCCGACGCGATGGCGCTGGCCGGTGTGACCGACCGCATCGCCTACCTCGAAGAGGGCGACGTGGTCGACCTGCAGCTCGGCAAGCACTGGGTCGCCGCCCGCGACGCAAGCGGCCAGTTCCGCCCGGTGACACGCGAAGTGAAGACGGTGCACGTGGCCAGTGGCGCGGCCGAGCTCGGCCCCTACCGCCACTACATGCAGAAAGAAATCTTCGAGCAGCCACGTGCGATTGCCGACACGCTCGAAGGCGTGCACGGCATCACGCCCGAGCTGTTCGGCGACGGCGCCTACCGCGTGTTCAAGGAAGTCGACCGCGTGCTGATCCTGGCGTGCGGCACCAGCTACTACGCCGGCTCGACCGCCAAGTACTGGCTGGAGAGCATCGCCAAGATCAAGACCGACGTCGAGATCGCCAGCGAATACCGCTACCGCGACAGCGTGCCCGACCCGCGCACGCTGGTCGTCACCATCAGCCAAAGCGGCGAGACGGCGGACACGCTGGCCGCGCTGAAGCACGCGCGCTCGCTGGGCATGCAGCACACGCTGACGATCTGCAACGTCGCGACCAGCGCGATGGTGCGCGAGTGTTCGCTCGCCTACGTGACACGTGCGGGCGTCGAGGTCGGCGTGGCCAGCACCAAGGCCTTCACCACGCAGCTGGCTGCGCTGTTCCTGCTGACGCTGTCACTCGCGCAAGTGCGCGGCCACCTGAGCGACGAACAAGAAGCTGCGCACCTGAAGGCGATGCGCCATCTGCCGGTCGCGCTGCAAGCCGTGCTCGCGCTCGAGCCGCAGGTCGTCAGCTGGGCCGAGGCTTTCGCCCGCAAGGAAAACGCACTCTTCCTCGGCCGCGGCCTGCACTACCCGATCGCGCTCGAAGGCGCGCTGAAGCTCAAGGAGATCAGCTACATCCACGCCGAGGCCTACCCCGCCGGCGAGCTGAAGCACGGCCCGCTGGCGCTGGTGACGGCCGAGATGCCGGTGGTCACCGTGGCTCCGCACGACGCGCTGCTCGAAAAACTCAAGAGCAACCTGCAAGAGGTGCGCGCGCGCAAAGGCGAACTGTTCGTCTTCGCTGACGCCGACAGCCGTATCGCTGCCGACGAAGGCCTGCACGTCATCCGCATGCCCGAGCACTACGGCGCCCTGTCACCGATCCTGCATGTGGTGCCGCTGCAGCTGCTGGCGTATCACACAGCCTGCGCAAGAGGCACGGATGTTGACAAGCCCAGAAACCTCGCCAAGAGCGTCACGGTCGAATGACCGTGGCGATCTTGCGGGCCGCAACTGTTCCGTGCCATTAATGTCTGAGACATGCCATTAAAGTCTGAGACGTGACATTAAAGTCTGAGACAAGGCAACCAAGGGGCGCATTGAGCGCCCCTTGGCAGTTACTAGTACGCCCAGTTCTCGTGACGGACTGGCAGCTGATTGAGCTGCCGACGAAGGTGCTGCCAGTGCGGCAGGTATAGGTTCATCAGCCCGACGAAGCGCGCGTTGTGCGTTGGCTCTAGCAAGTGAACCAGCTCGTGGACGAGGATGTATTCCAAACACTCGGGCGGCTTCTTCGCCAGGTCGGTGTTCAGCCGGATGTAGCCGGCGCTCGGCGTGCAACTGCCCCACTTCGTTTTCATGCGCTGCACGAACACGCGTTTGGCTTTGACGCCCAGCACTTGCTCCCACTTTTTGAGCAAGGCGGGCATGGCTTCATGCACCTGCTGCCGATACCAGGCATCCAGTACTTCTTCGCAGCGTGGCTGTTCGGTGCCAGGGCGCACCCATAGGTGCAGCTTACGCGGGCTTCGCTCAACACGCGGCGCGGCGTCTGCAGTCGATACCTCAAGCAGGTAACGCTTGCCCCACAGATAGTGGCTTTCCTTGTTCAGGAACTCGCGGGGCGTCTCACGCTCCTGAGCCTGCAGCTTGCGCCGCTGCGCGCGTATCCACGCAAGCTTCGCGATCAGGAACACGCGGATGGTGTCCAGCGGCATGTGTTCAGGCGCGGCGACTCGAACCTTGCCCGCCGGCGGCAGCACGCTCAGGTGAACGTGCTTGATGGCCTTGCGGGTCACCTCGGCATGCACGTCGCCCAGGTCCAGCACGTCGGGCATCAATACTCCTTTTGCGCGACGACGATAGGGAACAGTCGATGAACCTGATCGATGTCCTTCAACACTTCGAACATCAGCTGCCTGACCATCTGCTCTTTCGCCACGACGCCGCGCCATCCGTCGGGCCGGCGAGCACGGATCGCTTCGTCCAGCTTTAGCGCGAGCTTCAATGCGTCATCGCCCGACCCGTAGGTGGTGCTCGGCTCCTGCACGCGGTCGACTGCGACGTACCCCTTGAGGTTGTTGTACAGCGCCAGCTGCGCCGACGTCTTCAAAGCCTGAGGCGTGCTGTCATCTCGGCCGGTCGCCACCTGCTTCACCACTGTTGCGATCCGAGCCAGATATTCCTCGTACTCGATAGCGCGCTCCTTCCTCAACCGGATGATCTCGTCCAGCAGCGCCGACATCTTGGCGAAGTAGGCCGGGTCGGTCAGCTGCTCCCTGAGGATCTTGCTGCGCACATTGTTCTCGATGGTCTCGGCAATCGACTCCTGATTGCCCTTCATCTCCCCCAGCTGGGCCGCGATGGCGTCGGCGATACCGGTCTTCACGATCAGGTCGAGCAACCCCACGCCGTCGAATGGCGAAATCTTGCGCGGCGCCTGCGCCTCGATGTAGGTGTCGATCAGGTGGCGCATGTCGGCCTCGAAGGGCTTCAGGTCCAGCGTCTCGCCCGCCGCCTTTCGGATGACCTCGCGAAGGTCGACGTAGTGCTTCTGCAGCCGCTTGATGCGCTCCACGTCATCGGGTGAATAGCCGGCGCCCTCTATCTCATCGGCCAAATTGGCATACGCCCGCACCAGGTCCACCACGCCGCGATACAGCGCCACGCGGTAAGGCTCTCGCGCCTTCAGGTCGTCGGCAATCTCGGTGTTGCCGCAGAAGTGATGGATGTGCTGCAGGTCGCCCTTGGGCGGCTGCACCGGCTCGCAGAGCAACGCCAGCGCCTCGATGGCGTCGTCCAGCCGTTCGCGGCCGATCTCCAGCCGGTCCTTGAGCATGACCTCCGGGTCGGCGCCGCCCGCGCTGTGGTCCAGCTCCGAGGTGTAGACGGCAATCGCCTTTTCCACCTTCTTGAACAAGTCCTTGTAGTCGACGATGTAGCCAAAGTCTTTGTCGTCGCCGTCCAGCCGGTTGGTGCGGCAGATCGCCTGGAACAGGCCGTGGTCCTGCATGCGCTTGTCGATGTAGAGGTAGGTGCAGGGCGGGGCGTCGAAGCCAGTCAGCAGCTTGTCCACGACGATCAGCAGCTTCATCTGCGCCGGCGCCTTGATGAATTGCTCCTTGGCCTGGTGCTCGTAGGTCTCGGTCTTGTTCTTGCCCGGCAGCGGCGCCACGTCCTTCAACAGCTCGGTGTAGGTGTTGAAGATGAACTGCTTGTCGCTCTCGGTGTTGGCGCCCGTCTCTTCCAGCGTCACGTCACGCGCCTGTGGGTTGTACGAGGTGACGATGGCGCAGCGGCCCTTGAACACCGTCTTCTGGAACAGCACAAAGTACTTGCAGGCTTCGTAAATGCTGCCGGCCACGAGGATGGCATTGCCGCGCTCGGCGGACAGCCGCGGCTTCACCGCGAAGTCGAACACGACATCGGCCACCACGCGTTCCATACGCGCCCGCGAACTCAGTACGATCTGCATCGTGCCCCACTGCTTCTTCAGCTCGTCCTTCTGCCAGGCATTCAGCCCGCGCGTCTTGGCCTCGAACCATTGGTCAATCTGGGCGGTGCTGCCCAGCTTCTGGTCGATGTCGCGCGCCTCATAGACCAGGTCTAGCACGACGCCGTCCTGCACGGCCTCCGAAAACTTGTAGGTGTGGATGTAGTCGCCGAACACCTCCAGGCTGGTCGCCTTGTCGTCCTTCAGCAGCGGCGTGCCGGTGAAGCCGATGAACACCGCATGGGGCATCAACGCCTTCATCACACGGTGCAGCCGGCCGCCCTGGGTGCGGTGGCATTCATCGACGAAGACGAACACCTCGCCCACCGTGGGCGAGGGCTGGGCCTCAAGTTCGCGGATGAACGCATCGAAATCGTCCACGCCCTTCCGACCAAACTTGTGCACCAGCGAGCACAGCAGCCGAGGCCGAGGCTGGGCCAGGTGCGCCAACAGGTCGCGCCCACTGTGGGTGCGGTGAATGTCCTCGCCGGCTTCGTGGAACACGCGCTCGATCTGCCCGTCCAGCTCATCCCGGTCGGTGATCACCGCCACCCGCGCATGCGGGTTGTGCTCCAGAATCCAGCGCGCCAACAACACCATCAGGATGCTTTTTCCCGCCCCCTGGGTGTGCCAAATGATGCCGCCGCGCTTGTCCCTCACGTGCCGCTGCGCGGCCTTGATGCCGAAGTACTGGTGCACCCGCGGCAGCTTCTTCACGCCGCCGTCGAACAGCACGAAGTCCCGCATCAACTCCAGCAGCCGTTCCTTGCTGCACAGCTTGGCCAGGTACTTGTCGAGCTTGAAGCCCGCGTTGTCGGCTTCGTCTTCCTTCCAGGTCAGGAAGTACTTCTCCGGCGTGCCTACCGCGCCGTAGCGCAGGCCCTCTGAGTCGTTGCCTGCCATCACCAGCTGCACGGTGCTGAAGAACCAGTCGTTGAACTCCGGCCGCTGGTTGGACAGGCTCTGGCGGATGCCATCTCCAATGCTCACGCGGCTGTTCTTCAGCTCCAGCACGCCCACGGCCAGGCCGTTGACGTATAGCACCACATCCGGCCGCCGCTCATGGCCGCCCTTCAGCGTCACCTCCTCGGCGACCGCGAAGTCGTTCAGCGCCGGCTCGCGCCAATTCAGCAGGTGCACGGTCTCGCTGTTCTGGCCCGCCGCCACCTTCACGCTGACGCCGTAGCGCAGCAGCCCGTACACGGCGCGGTTGGCCTCGTACAGCGAGCGCCCGTGCGTAGACGCCGCATCGCGGAGCCGGTTCAGCGCCGCGCCGATGTGCGCCGCGCTGTAGCCGCTGCGCTGCAAGAAGGCCGTTAGCAGCGGCTCGTCGATGCAGTGGTTGCCCGGCCGGTCGCCCCAGTCGCCGAGGTAGCGCCAGCCCAGGCCGGAACACAGGAGGTCGATCACCCTGCGCTGCGTCGCGCGCTCTGGTTTGCTGATGCCTTCGCTCATGCGGCGATCTCCCTGGCTGTTGTTGTGGCGGTTGCTGTCAGTGCTTGATGAGCTTGAAGCTGACCTGGTAGCGGTAGAAGCTGATGCTGGGCACAGCGGCCAAGGCCCAGCGCAGCTTCCGGTCGTCTTCGAGCGCGATGATTGCGCCCTCGACGGCCTGGTGCGGCTCGGCGATCTGGTCGATCACATAGCCCATGTAGCGCAGCGTCTGGCCCACCACCACGTCGGATACACGCCCGCGCTTCAACTCCACCACCAGCAGACGCTTGCCGTCGTGGCTGATGGCAAGGATGTCGATGGGGCCGGCATCCGTCGCGTACTGCTGGCCCACCAACTCGCCGTCTTCTTCGTAGATCTTGAACTGCTGCGCCAGCTCGGTCTGCGCCCAGTTCCTGACAAGAAAGTCTTCCAGGTGCTTCTCCATCGCGAAGGCCACCGGGTCTTCGATCACCGGGTCGGTCGCCACCACGGCGGGCAGCGCCGCGGGCGCGGCCTCGCTGAGGAACTGCTCGATCTCCCGGTGATGGGCCGTGATGGTGCTCACCGTGCCGATGGAGCCCGTGGAGTTGCGCAGCGCCTCGCTCATCGCACTGCGGGCAATGGCCAGCGGCAGCCAGCTGACCTGCCGGCGGTGCGGCAGCACCTCGCCCCGTGCATAGCGGTATTCGCCTTCGACAATGCCGGCGCGGTAGCTGCCCGCGCCGTCCGGGCACAGGACCACGTCGCCGGGGCGGATGCCCTTCGCCACCGTCCACAGCGCGCCGCAGGCCAGGCCGGCGCCGATCCGGGTCTTGTCCGGGTGGCTGGCCAGGAAGATGGGGATGAACTGGGCGTTGAACTGCCGCCATTCCTCGGGCAGTTGGCCGGCGAGATCGTGGTGGACCTTGTAGTCGGCGCCGATGAAGCCGCCGGCAAAGCACTCGGCCGCATGCACGCTCTGGCGGCCCAGCATGACGCGGTAGTAGTTTCGGGCGGGCATGGCGGTCATGCGGCTTGCGGCTCCACGAAGCGAATACGGCCGGTCAGCAGGGCTTGCGCCATGGCTTGCTTGAGGTCGCGGGCTTTTGTGAGGCGGTGTTCCAGTGCGGTGATCTCGGCGTCCATATCGGAAACGACTTGGGTGATAGCGAGCTGCTCGTCAGTCGATTCTGGGTACTCGATCGGAAGGACTCGAATCAGAGCCGCTGTGTAACTCTGCTGCTTCGTCCCCTGGCAATATCGAAGCGCAAGCTCATCACCTTTGTAGACGTAGTAATGAAAGAGATAAGCCGTAAGGAGCTTGCTTGTCGGATATACCGCCATGCAAGACTGATTCGTCGCCGCCGGCATTCCGACGATGCCACAGGCCCCACGAGTCCCTGCGGCTTCTAGTCCGGTAATAGCCATTAGGAATGTGCCAGCCGGATGAATCTTGAGATTGGTCTTCTCGAGCGCCTCCGCGGAAATGTGCTCGAGCGTCTCTTCAATGACGTTGTAGTTCAGTTCTCCACTCGAGATCCATCGGATCGAACCACGGTAATACTCGGGGTGTGACCTGAGAGGCGTGGCTCCACTGGAGCATTCATCAATCACGTCGCCCCACAGGCACGATATCCAAGCACCAGTGAATCCGGACAACCGCCGCCTGCCGGAGAGCAGTTCCTGCATGGCGCCTTGCTTAATCTGGCGCTTCTTGGTCAGCAGTTGCTCGAGCGAGCCGATCAAGGCGTCGGTGTCGGTGAGTGCTGTAGCAATTGCGCGCTGCTCACGTTCGCTACTTGGCAAGGCAACCGGCAATTGCTTCAACGAAGCTGCATTGACGTTCTTCTGGCCTCCGCCGATTTGGGCCTGCTCAAAGTACCGCTGTCCCGCACGACCATTGATATACAGGCACAAGTACTGAGGGTCGGCCGCATTGAGGCGCGGTCGCGTGATCAGCGTTGTGAAGCTCTGCGCGCCCTCGTAGCCTTCGGGAACAAGACTTGTCGTGCCGGGGTAACCCGTTCTGGCGGTAAGAAGATCGCCAGCTCGAAGGCGCTTGTTCTTGTACGACTGCTCGTACGAAGGAGCGATGTAAAGCACATCTTCGGTGTCGAGCTGACCTGGGCGGATATTCTGATTCCGAAACATGACCACGCCCACATTGCGATACGCATGAGTGGCTGCGCTTGCGATGCCGACCATGATCTTGTCAGCGAGACTGATCAACGGCACCACTGTCCAGTCGGATGGCAGCACGCCAACTTCGGTCATCTGGATGCGCACCGGCACGTCTTCTGTCGCTGCAGTCGAATTCATTGAAACGAAAAACCCATCCGCGCCAAGTGCCCAGCCACGCGCGCCTCGGCATCAGCCACACGATGCGTCAGCTGCGGGAGCGTTTGCCCATACCGCTCCGCCAACACCTTCACCCGCCCCGTCAGCGCATGGTTCACCCGATCCAGCTCGCCATGGACCGCCGCATCCAGCGCGGCCATCCACTTGTGGTCGACCACCAGCGCCTGGACTTGCGCGGCACTGAGCTTGGGGTAGCGCGCCAGGGCCTTGGCATCGAGCTCGGCATCCAGCGCCTTGATGCGCCGCTTCAACCCACCAACCTGTTCGCTCAAGGCGAGCCAGCGCTGCAGTACGTCCAGTTCTTCGGCGACGTCGGCGTCGTGGCCGATCTCCATGAGGCGCGACTTCACTTCCTTGTCGTTGACCTTGTCGAATCCGGCGAACACGGCGTCGTCGCCGCCGTGCTCCTCTTCCAGCTCCTGCATTGCCGCCTGCGCGGCGTCCAGCTCGGTGCTTAGTCGGTCCAGCTCGGCCTGCTCGGCGGCGTAGTGCTGCTGCACGAGCAGCGCCTTGGGCACCAGGTCGCAGGCCCACCCCTTGTCCACCGTCTTGCCGGGCTTGCCATCCTTGCCCTTCTTGGTTTCCAGCACGCGGTAAGTCTCGGCCTTCCAGCCGCCTTCGCTGATCAGGTAGGCGTCGTCCTGCATCGTCTGCGCCCAGTAGTCGGTCAGGTGTTGGTAGACGGCGTAGGGGTCGATCAGGGCCTGGGCCGTCGGCTGGTGCTCGTAGTGGGCCAGCAGGCTCTCGGCCAGTTCGTGGATCAGCGCCTTGGGCTTGAAGCCGGGTGCCAATGCCTTCAGCCACGCGGCAGTCGGCTGGCGCCAGGCTTCGAAGTGCCGGTTCATCGCCTGCGTGAAGGCCTGGAACTCGGCATGCTGGTAGATGGTGGGCTTGATCTGCACCGCGGTCACCTGCAGGTCTACGTAGCCGGCGCGGCGCGGCGCGAAGAGCGCGCCCTGCAGCCGCGGGCACACTGCCCAGTAGGGCTGCAGCGCCCGCACGTCTGCCTCGGGGATGCCACCGTTCAGGTGAGCGTCGATGTCTTGCTGGTCTTCGGGCGTGCTGCTGTCGATGTAGCGCGGCAGGTTGAGGTTGAAGTCGTTCTTCTCGATTTCGTCGAACCCGACCATGCGCGCGAAGCGCGGGTCGCTGCCGTCGAGCGACTGGAAGGTATCGACGATGCGGTGGATGTCGCGCTCGCGCAGCCGGTTCTTGGGGCCGTCCTTCATGAAGCCCCGGCTGGCATCGATCATGAAGATGCCCTTCCGTGCCGCTGCGCCGGCCTTGTCGATCACAACGATGCAGGCCGGGATTTGGGTGCCGTAGAAGAGGTTTGCCGGCAGGCCGATCAGCGCCAGGATCAGCCCGCGCCGCACCAGGCCCCTGCGGATCTCGGCCTCGGCATTGCCGCGGAACAGCACGCCGTGCGGCAAGATGCAGGCGGCCCGGCCGGTGGGCTTGAGGGAGCGCACGATGTGCAGCAGGTAGGCGTAGTCGCCCTGCTTGGCCGGCGGCACGCCGAAGCCTTCAAAGCGGCCATAGGCGTCGCTCTCGGGCTGCAGGCCGTTGCGCCAGCGCTTGTCGGAAAAGGGCGGGTTGGCCACCACGTAGTCAAAAGTCTTGATCTGCTGCGCTGGCGTCAGGAACTTGGGGTCGGCCAGCGTGTTGCCCTGCTCGATCACGGCACCGGGGTTGTGGTGCAGGATCATGTTCATGCGTGCCAGGCCGCTGGTGACCTCTTCCTTCTCCTGGCCGTAGACGGTCACCGCCGTGGGGGCGGCCTCGGCTACCTTCAGCAGCAGCGAGCCCGAGCCGCAGGTGGGGTCGTAGACGGTGGTGTCGGGGCTGGTTTCGGCCTGCGCGATGCCCAGCACGGCTGCCATCACGCGGCTGACTTCGGCGGGTGTGTAGAACTGGCCCTTGCTCTTGCCACTCTCCGTGGCGAAGTGGCGCATCAAATACTCGTAAGCATCGCCGAGGATGTCGTCGCCGTCGGCGCGGTTTTTCGAAAAATTGAGGTCGGGTGACTCGAAGATGGCGATCAGGTTGGTGAGCTTGTCGACCTTCTCCTTGCCGCTGCCCAGCAGCGCAGAGTCGTCGAAGTCAGCCTTGATGCGAATGCGGTTCGCGTCTTCCAGCGGTCGGATGATCTTCTTGTTGATCTGGTCGCCGATGTCCGACTGGCCCTTGAGCGCCACCATGTCGGCGAAGCTGGCACCGGCCGGGATCTGGATGGGTGCGAACGGCTGGCCAGCGTATTTGTCGCTGATGTACTTGATGAACAGCAGCACCAGCACGTAGTCCTTGTACTGGCTGGCGTCCATCCCGCCGCGCAACTCGTCGCAGGAGGCCCAGAGCTTGGAGTACAGGTCTGATTTCTTGATAGGCATTGGGGTTGGGGTTCTCTGTGCGGCGCATTCGGCGCCCTGACTTGTTCAATGCGCCTCGGCGCTGCAGTAGGCGTCGTAGATGCGCCAGGCGAGTGAAAGCCGCTCCTCTGTCGACAGCTTCTCGCGGTTGCTTCGGGCCTGCCGGTCGACCTCAAGGAACGCGCGCCGGAATCGCTCGCGATCCACGCCGCTCGGCGCCTGTCGCAACCCCGTCAGCACGTATCGGACATCCACGCCGGCACCTTCGAGCGCGACCAGCGTTTCGGCCGCGGGCGACGACTGGCCAGCCTCGTACTTGACGAAGCTCACGCGAGGCGCGCCGATGGCGTCCGCGAGCGCCTGTTGGGTGAGACCCAGCCGTGCCCGCTCCTCGAACAGGCGCTGGCCGATCTGTTGACGGACCTCGGGGTTTCGCATAGCGTGCGACGTTAACTGTTCTTATCAAAGAATTGTGTGTAGTTTAAAACACTACACACCGTCGCGGGCGGCGCACACGGGAGGGGTTTCCCGAGAGCGTGAGCGCAGCGCTACTGGCTGTCGCCCCGAACTTGCGCAAGCGGAAAGGTCGTTTCCACAGAAAGCATCGCACCAACAAAAACGCCACCGAGGCCGGCAAGCCTGGTGGCGCTCGTCTTCGTCGCGGGAGTTGATCCCGGATTCAGCAGTGCATAGCTGGAATCTACTTGCGCCCCTGAGGCGCGTCAACTCCCCTTTCCCGAAATTTGTGAGCGCGTCGAGCGAGCACTGGGCGTGCTCGCCTGTACGCGGGAAAGGCCACCATGAGAAAAGGACAGCGCTTCACGCCGAAGCGGTTGCAGAAGTGGATCGAGCAAGGCCGCGGCACCGGCGCCGGCGAAGCCTATCAACCCTGGCATCAGGTAACCCGATCAGACCCAGGCAGTCGAGGTCGCTCCCATCTCATCAACTCGAAGCTGGGCCGCCTGCACCACTTCCTGTCGGACTTGGAGTTGATGGCGTACTCGTTTGCCACCATGCTGCCCGACGTTGCAGACCTCCAAGAGCAGTTCCCGCTGGCGCTTGACTCGGAAGCTGCAGAGTTCAGCCATGCAAGCCTCGGAGCTGGCGTCCAGCCGGGGACGAAGGAAATCGCGAAAGCACTTGGACTTGTGCATCCAACGCTTCGTAAGGACGGAGCGGCTCAGCCGTGGATCATGACCACGGACCTGGTTCTGACGCTTGAACAAGCCGACCGGGATAGAAGTCGGCTTGCTGTGAGCATCAAGCCTGTCGAGGGCTTGGCAGGCCAGCGGCAGCGTGAGCTGCTGGCCATCGAGCGGGAGTACTGGCTGCGGCGGAGCGTGCCGTGGCTCCTTGTCACACCGGAGCAGTACGACCCGATGGTTGCCTGGGCGATCCGCGCCGGAGCCATCTGGGCGCTGGGAACGCCCGCCGTCGAACTCCATGCATTGGAGACATGCGCTAAGTTCGTCGCTACGCGGCGCCGACCAACGTTGGGTGAAACCATGCGCCAGCTGCCTGGTGTCCTCGGCGTGACACAGGTTGAAGCGCAGAGCGCCTTCTGGCAAGCGGTCTGGTGCGGCAAGTTGCCGTTGGACCTCGGCACCGCTATTCGGCCGGCATCGACATTGCGGCTGCTCGAGCACGACGCGTTCTGGGATCAGAACCCCATCGCGGCAAGGAGATCGGCATGGAATGCTTGACGTTCAATGCCGTGCTGCGCATCGAAGCGCAGAACTTGGACGGTTTCTACCGCGTCGTGGCAGTTGCGGCGGGCAAACAGATGGTCTGGCTTGCTTACGTTGGGCCGCGTGAAAGCGGGTCCGGCGCTCCGGACGTGGCGGCGGGCGCAACGATGCCGATAGACCGCCACGCGCTGACCAGCTTGGCCAACGAATCGCGTCTTGCCGTCGTCGACTTGGACGACCTCCGATCACTCGCGCGAGAAGAGTCTTTGAGCGATACCGCACGCCGCCTGTGGGACGACCGCCAGGCCGCCATGCGGCTCTTCCTCGATCCGTTGCAGCTTTCGGATTCCTTGTACGCGACTGGCGGCATTGGCCGCCTTGTGCGGCGAGCCCTGCGCGACAGCAACACCAGCCGCGCCACCGTCTACCGCCTTTGGAGGCAGCTTTGCGTCCGAGGCTTCACGGCACTGGCGTTGATGCCGGTGTTCGACCAATGCGGTGCCCCTGGGGTGCTTCGCCCGGTAGAGGGCCGCCGCCGCAAACCCGGCGTCAAGTCGCCCCAAGAGCGCGTTGGCGAGGTGGATCCCCATCCACAGCGGGGTGTAACGGCTGACGACCGCATCAGGATCGCCGCGCATGTCGCCCGACGACTGAAGCCGGGGATGACGTACCTCAGCCTCTACGACGACGTTGTGAGGGACGTCTACGTCAAACGCTATGTCCAAACGGAGAAGGGGCGCGAAGCTGTGCCGCCGGAACAAGGCACGTTTCCGAACAGGCGACAGTTTCGGCACATTGTCGAAACCGAGTTCAAGGCGCTGGATCGCCTCTTCAAGCGAACAACGAAGGGGCACCACGCACGAAATCTGCGCGGGCTGGTGGGACGCAGCTATGACGGTGTCGCCGGCCCTGGCCACGCCTATGCGATCGACTCGACGATCGGCGACATGTACCTGCGCAGTGCGATCAATCCCGCCTGGATCATCGGGCGACCGATCGTTTACATCATCGTGGACATCTGGTCGACGGCCGTCGTTGGCTTCTATGTCTGCCTGCGGCCTCCATCATGGCGAGCGGCGAAGGCCGCCCTCTTTTCAACGTTCGCCGACCCGAAGCTGATCGCCGAACTGTGGGGTTATGAGCACCGGCTGGTGCTTGAACCCGTGCCGACCGCGCCCTTCACGATGTGGTGCGATCGCGGGGAGTACCTGTCAGCGGGTGCGCGGGAAACCTCGCTTCGGCTGGGCTTCAATACGGCGATCAACCCAGCCTACCGACCAGACCTCAAAGGGATGGTCGAGGTCTTGCACCGGATCACCAAGGACACCCAGTACTCCGAGTTCGTTCCTGGAGCGATCAACGCGCGGCGGCGCGAGCTGGAACTGAGACCTGACGCGAAGGAGTCGGCCCTGACACTGCGCGAGTACGTGCAGTACCTGCACATGGTCTTCACGCAGTACAACGGCCATGCGAGACGGGAAAGCCGCAACTTCGCTGAGTTGATCGCCAGCGGATTGCCAGCCACGCCCGCCGGACTGTGGCGCTTCGGTCATGAGGTCGGGTTGGGATTTCGGCGCCACATCCCCCATGACCAGCTCGTGGCGGGCCTGCTGGAGCCCAAGACAATGTTCGCTCGCCGCGACGGCAACTTCGTCGAGTCGTTGCAATACGAGGGCGATCTGGCCATCGAGGAGCAATGGTCGGCGCAGGCACGAAACCTCGGCGTCATCGAGCGGCAGGCCTACTGCTACCCGGGCTTCACCGGGAAACTGTGGGTTCCTTCGACTTCCGGCCTGCGGGAGTTTCACCTGAGGCCCAATGCCAGAGCCTGGCCTGAAGTGACCTTCGACGAGTGGCGCGACGCGTTGGGTGTTGCCGCGCTCCGGCGCAGCGAACGCGAACACCAACGCCTTTGTGACGCCCTTCGCCATCTTGATACCCGACATGAGCTGGTCGAGAACGCAATAGAAAGAACCAGGGCGGCTGAAGCACTCAGCTCCGGTGCCCAACTAACAACGCGCGAGGCACGCGATCTGGAGGCCAGCTCACTCGGCACCACATTGCTGGCGCGAGCGGGGTCGGTCCCAGAGCAGTCGCCGGCGGCAGGTCCGACTTCGACGCCATCGTCCGACTACGACGCCATGATGGACGATCTCCTTGCCGGGGTGCTGCAGGAGCGGACTGCATGAGCGCGCCTGAACCGCTTGAAGCGCCCGTTGTTGACGCCTATGCGAACAACGTGTTGATCGACGCCTGCGGCCCGATCCTTTCTCGCGACCTGATCGCCAGGCGATTGATGCACCGGCCATCGCCGCCGGGACCGCAGTCCATCAGCGCACCGCGTCATGTCGTCGAACATGAGATGGCGCATCTGTGGCGCCTGCACGTGCCCACAGAGGCGGGCATTGAGCTGGCGCAGTCCATCGATGTGCTGCTGCGCCAGGGCTACGTGCATCGCAACCCAGCTCGGCCCGCCACCTGGCGCCGCATATACATGCAGGACTCGGCGGATGAGCACTGTCCGGTGCAACTGGCCGCCTGCGTTGTGGGGCTGTCCGGCGCGGGGAAAACGTCAGCGCTCGAGCGAGCTTTGAGCCTCAGGCCGCAGGTCGTCGCGCACGACCGCTTCCCGCATCTTGTGAGTCCGGTCCGTCAGTTGGTCTGGCTCAAGGTCGATGTGCCCGGCTCCGGCAAGATCGTCGACTTGGTGGAAAGTCTGTCTCGCGCGGCCGATGCAGCGCTCGGGACGGACTACACCACCAAGCTGCTGAGTGGCCGAAGTCGCCGCGGCGCGGCCATGGCGCATGAGTGGCTGTCCAGAATGGCCTGCCACTTTCCCGGCTTGATCGTGCTGGACGAGCTGCAGAACCTCTTCAAGATCGAGACGAAGGCCGCACGTCGACGCGCCAGTTCCCCAGGAGACCGGCCCCTTCTGCGCATCGTCGACGATGAAGCACTGAAGTTCATTCTCACGCTCACCAACACCACCAAGATCCCTTTCGTCGGCTGCGGTACGCCGGACGGCATTGCGGCGTTCGGCACGCGCATGAGCACGGCTCAGCGCCTGCTGACCGGCGGCTATCACCGTATCGATCCGGAACCCTCGGCCAGCGGTGGCTTCTTCAGGCGGCATCTGCTCAGGTGGTTGGCGAACTACCAGTGGCTCCCCAGCAAGTTGGAGATGACGGACTTAGTCGTCGAGGAGATCTACCGTCTGACCGCCGGCGTTCCACGCATCTGCGTGATGCTCTGGATCCACGCACAGCGCCGGGCCCTGGCAAGCAGGGCGCCGTCACTCTCGGTTGAGCACCTGCGACACGCGGCGGCGAATGCCCTGGCACCGTTGCAGCCAGCGGTCGAGGCCTTGCTCAGCCAGAACCCGGACCGTCTGGCGCAGTACGAGGACCTACTGCCTCGCGGCTTCGGGTAGATCTTCTGCGGCGCGGACATCGGCCCGCGGCTCTGCTTTGCCTGACCCACGGCGCCGCCGGGCCAGATCTTCGATGTGAAGCAGTTCGGCGCCGCTCAATGGACGCAGAAAGTCAGTCAGCGCCTCGTCGGCGGAGCCGTAGAGGGCGGTCAGCGCAAGTACGTAGTCCTCCGCGGCGAAAGGCTGAACAGGGCTCGTGTGGACGGCGTCGAGGCGATCGTCGCTTCGGCCGTCCAACACAAGCGGCCGATGCAGTTCTAGCCAGCGGCGCGGCATCACGCTGGCGACCAGACTGCTCATCGTCCCCCCGGAAGAACTGCGCCGCATTCGCAGCCCGGCGTGCTGAACTCGGTGCCGCAAACGGATGGAAGCCTGCGACAGTGGGATCGAAAGCGGCAGATCCACGACGGCGTCCATGATCTCGGCGTAGCGAGTCTCGGCTGGGGTGAGGTTGATCGGCGGCGCCACATCGCCGCCACGGCCAGAGGCCGAGCGCGCAAGCTGGACCCCATGCTTCGCGCACCAGTCGACGCCCGGAAACTGCGCGGACCGCCGTGCGTACGGGAAGCCCCAGAACGCAACGTCCTCCCGCAAGCATTGCGGGCAGCACCATTGGCCGGTGCTCAATGCATCGGCATGCCAGCGACGCTCGACCGCCCGACGGCGATCGTCGCCGTGCCGAACCGGCTTGCGGCCGGCGCTGACTGCTTGGTGCAGTGGCACCAAAGTGTGCGAGCGCAAGAGGCGCGCCTTGTCGACACGGGTGACCTGCGCAATCAGCTCGAACGGCGTAGGGCAAGCGGACCTTCCGCGTGGCCGCCGGGGCTCCTCGTAGAGAGCCTTGAGGGCAGCTTCGCCAGATGCGATTCCGTTGAGTCGCCCGAGCCGAAACAAGTAGCCGCCGAGCAGCTCGTCGGGTAGCAGCGCCGGGACATGCATCAACGTCGGCCAGCGCTGCCGCCGGTGCGGACGGGCCTGGGCTTTCGCCGAAAGACCCCCAGGCTGCGGATCACCAATGCCAATGCTTCAGCGTGCTCATCACTACCGTCCCACACGTCAGCCAGCGCGGCCGAGAGTCCCGGGTGCTTCGACGCCGGCACCGTTGCCGCAGGTCTCGCTCGGGAAAGCACATATTTGCATACCCGGTCGAACAGCTTGGAGCGGCGCCTCGCCGTGCCGGAAAGCACCCGGCTGACCTGCGATTGGCTGGCGTTGACCGCCAAAGCGATCTGCGCTTGAGAGAGACCAAGCGCCCTGGCCTTCTCCGCAATCAGCAGCGCTTCTGCTCGTAAGCTTGGATCTGCACTCATGCATAATTTTATGCATAAACGCATCGAGCCGCTAAAGGAGCTTCTGCTGGCTGCTCCTCCGGGCCTGTCGAGTGACCTCTTCCAGTGCCCGCGACGTGAGCGGGAGTCGCGCCAAGGCGCCCTGTTTCGCCTTGAGCTCTGGAAGCGCCTGGTAGATCTGCCACGGGCGAAGGCGCTTGCCCACGTTGACCGCCGCAAGTTCCGCGGCAACTCGCCTGACCTCCGCGGCCAGCTTCAAGTCTCGGCTGTCCCAGTCAACACGCGGCGCGGCGGGAAGCCACCGCAGCGGCCCCGGCAGATTGGCATTGAGCCAGAGCTGGTCGTGACGTCGCAGCCAGGCGTAAGCAGCGCCCGCGTGCCTGCGAAGGTCGGCAACGGTCGCACCTGGCCACGCGGCCAGCGCCGCGCTCCACGCTTGCCGCGCTGCCGCCAGCGCTCGGTCACCTTGAGCGAGCTTGCGCCGCTCAGAAAGGCCAACCTCCGAACGCAGAACTCGAGTCACTGCCTGCACGGAAACCTCATGGCGCCGAGCGATGTCCGCCTTCTCGTCGCCGCGTCCCAGCTCCTTGGCGATGCATGCGCGAAGTGCTTCTGTCATCGACTTCGGCCGCCGGCGCGTGTTGATCCCGCGTTGCGCTGCCCACGCGAGGCCGGTGCTGACGGTCACCCCGACGAGCTTGGAAGCCGCAGTCACGCTCTTTCCCGATTCGAGGGCATGAACGAACGGTTCTTTGCGAGGGTCGATAGCCTCGCGTTCCGTCGTTCGCAGCTCCGTCGCCTGGTCCGCGTTCTGCGCTTCGGCATAGACAGCCAGGAAGTCGGCCCAAGTCGGAAAGAGCCAATGGATGATCGCCAGATGACGTAGGGGATGTGTGCCGCCACGGGGAGCGAAGACCCAACGATCGAGGTCGCACTTGGCTAGCCCCGCCGACGCGGGCAGTCCCTGAAGCTCCGGAACCTGCCGTAGTGGTGCAATCGCTTTTGCTAACACCGCACCTGATTCGGCGCGGTTCGTTCGAGTTCCCCTTTCGCCTCCCCGACGCAGTTGCAGTCGACAAGCTGCGGCGATTCCGCTTGCGGTGAGGGAGGCGGGCGCTAACGTAGACCAACCGGCCACCCAGTCGGCGAACAGACGCAATGCGGCAAAGGCGGTTGGCGGAACAACGTCGATCAGGCCTGCCTGGGACGGAAGCACCCATCCGAACCGATCGACGCCGTTCGTCTTGACTGTCGAAGCCTGCAGCGACGTATCGTGGTGCCGGCAAACCCAAACGCCGGGGTACTGATGCGGAAGGTGCCAGTAGGACGAGCCCCGAGTGGACACGTCCGTCTCGATGCACCGGGGACAAGCTTTCAAAGGATGGTTGGCCCTGAATCTGCTCGTGAGGATTCCGAGGCGGAACTTCAGGACGCCGGGGCTTGGCTGAACGAGGCTGGTGACTGCGGCTGCTGCTTCGGCGGGCGTTCGTGTGACCAGGTAGTAGCGCAGCAAGGTGTGATCGAGGGCGAGGCATTCCATCGTTCCGAGCTGTCCAGAAGCGCGGTCGGCCAAACATTGCAAGCGGCTCGGAAAGTCATGCTGAGAACCGTGTCTGCCGTGGCCGAAGAGCGCAGTGCAAGTTTGTGCTGCCAAGCGATGACCGGCGAGCCGGTGATACCTGCTCGCCCAGCTAAAGACCGTTTCGGTGGGCAACCACGGTGGCAGTGGCGAGTCCGAAGCAAACGGGAGCGGCATGAAGCTTGCCTTTAACCAAGCTGCGACTTCAAGGCAGGACCGGCCCCCAAAGAGATGGCGCGCACAACGGCTCGATGCGGCACACTGTGGGCATGGGCTCGCTGGATTTCACCGCGAAGCAGGCCACTACGCCAGTGCTGGAACGGCTCGACATCATCGAACGTCAGCTCTCCGAGCGCCTGGATAGCCTTGTGGTGCCGGTGCAAGAATCGGTTCGCTTGCGCACTCCACAGGAACTTCTGCCGTGGACGCTTTCTTTCGGGGGAGCCACGTGCCTTGTCACCGCTGCTATCGCGCTAGCCGCGCGCTGATCTGTATCGCAGCTCCCGACCGGCCCTCCCGGGGAGCACCGGCGGTCGAGAAGACCGGGGTGCGTTGTTCCCAGCAAGCACAGAGGCTCCCAACGAAGGCTGCAATGAGGCGTGGGATCGTCCCGGCTTTGCGCTGAATCTGTACCGGGCGGCAGCTTCTTGCCTCGTGTGAGCGACACGAGCGCCGTTTGGCCTTGTGCTGCTCACAACCCATTTCGCTGGCGAAGGGGTCGCGCGGTAGATGTCGCGATCACCGATCGTTGTTTGGCTTGGGTTTGAGAATTGACCCCTGCGGCCGTGCCGGAATGCCGCCTTTGAAATCTTCTCGGGAAACGTCTCTGGTTTGGCCCGCGTCGTACAAATCCGCTTGGGTCTCCGTGGCGCGAGGCATTTGGCTGATGCGCGCAACGTACACAGTGTCGTAGATCGACCCGTCAAGACTTCCGAAGTTCGAGTGCATCTCTTTCCTTTGCAAGGCCTATCGATTATAGAAATTCCAGAAGCTGTTAGTAAGTAACCGATCCGCCGTCATCACACGAAAAATGGAGCCGCTAATCACCTCGCGGAGCAAAACATATCCGTCCTTATCCTCAACACTGAACTGCATTTTATTGAGGAGAATTTGCTTAATGAGTTGGGCGCAAGCGTCGATCTTTCTCACAACTAATACCCCGTTCGCGACGCCGCTACTGAGATTCGTCTGCAATGCCAGCGGGTGACTCTCTTTCAAAGTGTAGGCGCGTTTGTCGTAGTGCAGTCGAACCGCTTCGCGGGCCCTGTTAGCGAGAGAAGTCAGATCCATCGTTGTCTGGCCTGATATGTGCAGTCTCAACTCGTTGTCGCTCCAAGCCGCTCCTGGGTTATAGATCTTCAGGAGGCGTAGAAACATCTCCTCCTCTGGCTCCTCCGGATAGATATTTCGGAACGTGTCCTGAAGATATCTCCAAAATTTGTCGCTCATTTCAGGAATAAAGGCAATCACCGGCTTGCCTTGAGCGAGTGTGGAGGCGAGCTCCGAGTCCTTTCCTAGAGTGTCAGACTCCTGCGCTAGATACACTGTGCACGCGGCCCGTTTCAACATCAGGGCCTCTGCAAGCCCCTTATCCAGTCTGTCAGGGCAATATGCAGCGGTTGGATCGAAGATCCGCAGTTTCAAATCCCTTATATGCGGCTCTGTTTCAAGCCTAGACATGAATTCGCTCACGAAAACAAATTCATGCTTCTCTCGCATTGACGTGGCGACGTAGACATCCAGATGGTCGAATGTGAGGTAGACGTTATGATTCCAACGGCCAACTTCTATTACTTCATCTAACCGTGCTTTTTCTGCCTTAAAGTCAGGGTTTTGAGGGTCCGCCTCCAACCTCTTCTTTATCTCGCCGCCAGAGATGTATCCAAGTAAGTGCGTGTCTTTCGGATCAATCCGCTTTAGGCGTACGAGAGGCTCGTGTCTTGATCTGAATTCAAGGTCAGACCGTTCGCGTCTAAATTGAGAAATGAAGTGACTAAACCGAGCGGCATCCTTTGACAGCACCTTGAAGCCATACTTGACGTTACCGTAAAGCAGCAGGGCAAGTTCCCGAAATGCGTTTATTCCTTCCTTAAGTCCGTCCGAAGAAGAAATTTCCGGTGTGCCATTTCCACTACTTCTAACCGCACGCGGGTCGCATAGGTAGAGGAAAAACTCATGGTCTACTCGATCGTATCCCACGTTGAGCAATAGTTCGTTGAACTGCGAATAGCCAAGGCTCTGTCCGGCAGATATGGACTCAGCGACTTGTTGCAAGACGCCTGGCTGATCGGTAAGCGGCAACGACTGCCCGGTTAGCTGTTCGAGGAGTATGCGAAGCCGCTCTCCCGAAAGGCCGGCGCTCTTTTCGTTGGCCGCACTTGTCATGTCGCTCTCCCAAGCGTGATCCCTTTGCGCGACTATTGAACACCCGCATGACGTTGGCTAGTTGTGACTTCCCCTCGGTCAAGGGTCACGGACAGAGCAACATCTCAAGGCCAGGCAGGCGACGCCCATGGCGTTTGCCGCTATCGATCCACCCAGTCGTCGCCAGAGCCTTGTGCGAATCTTGCTGGCGCGGCCACATCCCGGCACCACCCATGCAACGGCCCCGGCCCATACGACAGCCGTCTCGCCATTCGCCCTCGAGGGCCTGCGAGTGACGGCACTGAAGGTTTGAAGGACACTGGCAGAGTGATACAGCCAAGTGGCAGAGGCGAAAGCGAAAAGGGAGGAGACGTGAGCGACTGGGACTTCTTGCATGAAATGCATGACCGGGGCCACAGCGCCGCGGACATTGCAGACGCAGCCGCCATGGGCTACGCGCCATGGGAAGAGCCCTACCTGAACAAGGAGTGGGTCGACGCAGAGCTTCACGATCAGCCGCGGGAAAATGCTAGTTCACTCAGGCGCAAGGAACCGTTTCGTAGCAGAGAGGGCTACCCGCACTCAGTTCTCGAACAAATCAAGATCTTCGAGGATCTTGTGGACTGCGCAGTTCGCCACTTCAGAAACACCGGCCGGTACCTGCAGGTATGGGGTGAACTTGGCGAAATCTACGCGGAAATACGGTTCGGTCTAAGACGACACGGCAGCCATCAGGCGGGATCCGATGGGACGATCGCGGGAAAGCTGATCGAGGTAAAGACCATCTCCCCTGAGAAGGCAAATGCTCACGTGGTCGTCAAACGACAAGGCGATTTTGAGCAGTTGCTGATCGTCCGAATTGACGAGGAGTTTCAGTTCACGGGCAAGCTAATCGACCGGCAACGGCTCTCGGACGGAGGGGGAAGGTTTCTCCGTGCGCGTATGCAAGAGCCACAGGAAGCGAAAGAGCTCTAGTGACAAGCCTTCAAGCGCTCGGTCTTGCGTACCGGAAAGCGAAGGTAGACCTCTACTACTCATCCCATGCCTCGTTGGACGCGATTGCCGGCTACGAAGCGGACCTCCACTCCAAGCTGAGCGCCTTGCTGGCCAAGCTCCACGCCGATGATGAATCCTGGGTCACGCAGCCTGAATTCGTCGGAGATTGGACTCTGGCCACCAAGTCCGTGGACATGTCCTCTTGGGAGCGATACCGCGAGCAGCACGGCAACGGGCTGATCTTCTCCTCACCGGATGAAGAATGGGCGCACGCTTGCGGCCTGCTGGCCGAAGGCGACAAACCACAGAAGCCCAAAGCCGAATTCCGGGTGATGGCGCAATGCAGCATGGACTTTCATGTGCTTTCCACTCTGTGGATGCTGGAGGTCGGCCACCTGTTCGACGCGAAACTGACCGCCTGCGCCTACGGCAACCGGCTGCGCCGCACTAAAGACGGCAAGGGCATCAACGCGCTTTCGCTGGGCACTTTTCAGCCTTACCTAAAGCCCTTCCGCGATTGGCGCGACAGAGGCATCCAAGCCATGCGCACCGCGCTCGACGCTGGCAAGAAAGTCATTGCACTCACGGCGGATGTCAGCTCGTTCTATCACGAGTTGAACCCGGGGTTCATGCTTGACCCGGCCTTTGTGGTCGACGTTATCGGGCTCGAACTCTCTGCCGCTCAAAACAAGCTGCACCGCCTATTCATTCGAGCGCTGCAGTCGTGGTCTGCAGCCACCCCGCTTAAAAGGGGCCTGCCGGTCGGCTTACCGGCCTCGGCCGTGGTGGCGAATGTGGCTCTGGCGGAGTTGGATCGCATAGTGGAGCAGCAACTGGCGCCGCTGTACTACGGCCGCTATGTGGACGACATCTTGTTGGTGATGGAGAACGGCGCCCGCTTCCGATCCACCACGGAGCTGTGGGAATGGTTGTTTGCGCGGTCGGGTGGGAAGCTTGGTTGGGTGCCGGGCCAGGAGCGCAAGCAAATCGGCTTTCAGCCCGGCTACCTGAACGATAGCCAGATCCGTTTTGCCAACTCCAAGAACAAAATCTTTGTGTTGGCTGGCGAGCCGGGCAAGACTTTGGTAGATGCGATCTCGCACCAGATTCACGCGCGAGCCAGCGAGTGGCGCGCCATGCCTCGCCTGCCACAGTCCGCGCGCCATGTAGGCACTGACCTGCTGGCCGCTACGCAAAGTGACGGCGAGGCCGCTGACAATCTGCGCAAGGCTGATGCCCTAACCATGCGCCGCGCCGGCTTCGCCATCAAGCTGCGTGACTTTGAAGCCTACGAGCGCGACCTGCCGCCGGACGCTTGGCAGGCGCACCGGCAAGCGTTCTTCCGAGCCTTCGTTCAGCACGTGCTCGTGCTGCCCCAGTTCTTTGATTTGGCGGCCTACCTGCCGCGGGTCATTCGGTTGGCCACGGCGTGCGAAGACTTCGAGGCGCTGCGCAAGATCTTGCTAGCGCTGGAGCAGCTGGGCACCCAACTGACCGAATGCTGTGAGCTGGGCATCAAGGCTTGCTCGACCGAGAGCCTGCCGCTCGCTGCTGAGTTGATGGCGCGCTGGCGCAAGCAGGTTTACACCACTGTACGTGAGAGCATCAGCGCAGCCTTCCCGCCTCGCTTGTCGAAGAGCGGGAAGGCCGCCTGGCAAGCTCACATGGCGGACTACACCCCAACAGATCTGGAAGCATTCCTGGGTTGGTATATGTCTCCCCAGGGTTTTCAAGCCCAACAGGCACGGCTTTTCTCCTTCGATTTGGCTCACCTGCCATTTCGCTTCATCGGGATGCCCAAGGAGATGGTTGCTCAGCGCGGCATTCCAGCCAAGAAGACGGTGCTCCACTGCCTCCAGGCGGCTGACCTGTTACCTGAGATCGTGTGCGACGGCACGCAGCATCTGGCCGGATGGATTCGTGTCAAAGGCTTGCCTAACGGCCTGCTGTTTGCCACCCGCCCATATAACCTGCCTGAGCTGTTCATTCTCCATAGGGCGGCCTACGACGCGTCTGAGCACGAGATAATGCAAGCCGTCGTGCGCGCCGTTCGAGGCTTCGATCTGAATGAGGCTGCGCCTCGTTTCGACAAGCACGGCGTACTGCAGATCCCCGACGGCAGGCCACAGCGCCGCTACGGAATCGCGGTTGCTAGCTGGAAGACGCAGATGGCGAGTTGGACGGCCTCGGTCATGCGCATGCCGGACCCAGATGCCGAGCGCTACGCGCGCCTGTGCCGACTGCTTGATACCGTCATCGCAGAGCCACAGCACAGCCGCTACTTGGTGCTTCCCGAGCTGGCGTTGCCCGCCCACTGGTTCATCCGCATCGCCCGCAAGCTGCAGGGGCGGGGCATCTCACTGATCACCGGCATTGAATACCTGCACGCTAGTAAGGCAAGGGTGCGCAACCAGGTGTGGGCCGCGCTGTCGCACGATGGCCTGGGTTTCCCCTCTCTGATGATTTACCGGCAAGACAAGCAACGCCCGGCCTTGCACGAGGAGCAGGAGCTGCAGCGCTTGGCCGGGCTAGAGCTGAAACCGGACAAGGCGTGGAAGGTCCCGCCTGTGTTGCAACACGGCGACCTGCGCTTTGCCGTGCTGATCTGCAGCGAGCTGACCAACATCAGCCACCGAGCTGCCGTGCGCGGCAAGGTGGATGTGCTATTCATCCCTGAATGGAACCCGGACACCGAGACTTTCAACGCCCTCGTGGAATCGGCTGCACTGGATGTGCACGCGTACATCGTTCAGTGCAACGACCGCCAGTACGGTGACAGCCGCATCCGTGCCCCGTTCAAGGAAAGCTGGCAGCGCGACTTGCTGCGCGTGAAGGGCGGCATCACCGACTACTGCGTGATTGGCGAGATCGACGTGCAGGCGTTGCGCCAGTTCCAGAGTAGTCTCCGCTCTCCGGCAAGACCGTTCAAGCCAGTGCCAGATGGGTTTGAGATTGAATTTGGCCGCAAGGTACTGCCGGCCGAAGAAGGCTGAGAGGCTGATGACCGAATCTTCCTGGCCTCCAGCGCTCCGTCCGGTTGTCTCAGACATTTCCGCCCTGACCACTCGCGCATGCCCCGCTAGCGACTCTTGTCTCAGACTTTCGCTGCGCAAGAGAGGCCTGCGCTACCCGGGACAGTTGTCTCAGACTTTATTGGCCCTGAACAGCAACCAGCGGCCCGGCGCCCTGAGGCGCGCGAGGCTTCTGGGCTTGCGGTGCAGGCTCATGTCGGCTTCGCGACGTGAAGCCGCGAAGCGGCGGGCCGAAACCACAAGCCGCGCGGCTTGCGACTGACGCTCACATCGCCTCGGGAGATGTGAAGGCGCGGCAGCGCCGGGCGGCTGCCACAACCCAGAAAGTACGTGGCTTGCAGTGCAGGCTCATGTCGGCTTCGCCGACGTGAAGCCGCGAAGCGGCGGGCCGAAACCACAAGCCGCGCGGCTTGCGGCTGCCACAACGTAGACACCTCCGCCAGCCGCGCAAGGCCACACCGACAAGCCTGCGCGAGACAAACGAAACCACTCGTTCTTCGCGTGCCAACCCGTCGGCCCGGGAACCTTCTTTGCTACTCCCTCAGTGGTCAATCTTGGCCAAGCAATGGAGGTGCAAAGCAATGAATATCGTCATCTGGCTTGTGGTGGGCGGGCTGATCGGTTGGCTGGCCAGTCTCATGATGAAGACCGACGGTCAACAGGGCATTCTTTTGAACGTCGTCGTTGGCGTCGTCGGCGCCATGCTCGGGGGCTGGGTGCTGAGCCCGCTGTTCGGCGTTTCGACGATCAACCAGGGCGACTTCAGCCTGGCGGGTCTTGGCTTGTCGCTGCTGGGCTCGGTCTTGCTGCTGGCGATCGTCAATCTCTTGCGTCGTGGTCGTGTCCGGTAGACGGGCGTGACTGTCCGACATGCGGCTGCGGCGCGACCGCCGCAGCCGCAACTCCAACCGCTGCGGGGCTTGAGGCCCCGTGCCGGACGCATCGTCTTCGAGCAAAACCTTACCTGATTTGTTGACCGCGTGACCACCGGTCAGCGGCCCGATCCTGCCGGGCAACAGGTACGCCTTTTGCTGTCGATCGGGGCCCACTTCGAGAGGGAAATATGCCGTACCCTTTGGTCAACGGCGGCCGCTGGCAGCGCTGCCGAATGGGCGTTGCGCTTTTCCTGGCGGCCACCGCCACAGGCCTTTGCGCTGCACCGGCTCCAGCCGACGGGGACTGGACGATGGCCGCGAAGGACTACGCCAACACGCGCTTCAGCGCGTTGAAAGACGTCAACGCCGCCAACGTGAAGGACCTGCGCCTGGCCTTCACCTTCTCGACCGGTGTCGTGCGCGGCCATGAAGCAGCGCCGATCGTGGCGGGCGGCACGATGTTCATCGTCACGCCCTATCCCAACACGCTGTGGGCACTGGACCTGACGAAGCCGGGCGCGCCGGTGAAGTGGAAGTTCGAGCCCAAGCCGGACGCGGGCGCCCAAGGCGTCGCGTGCTGCGATGTCGTCAACCGGGGCGCGGCGTATGCCGACGGCCGCGTCTTCATCACGACGCTGGACAGCCAGACGGTGGCTGTCGACGCGGCGAGCGGCAAGGAGCTTTGGCGCGCCAAGCTCGGCAACATCGACCATGGCGAAACGATGACCATGGCGCCGGTGGTCGTCAAAGACAAGGTGTTGGTGGGCAACAGCGGCGGCGAGCTCGGTGTGCGCGGCTGGCTCACGGCGCTCGACGCCGCCACCGGCCGCATCGCGTGGCGGGCCTGGAGCACCGGCCCCGACAAGGATGTGCTGATCGGCCCGGCCTTCAAGCCCTTCTATTCGAGCGACAAGGGGACCGACCTGGGCGTGAAGACCTGGCCGCCGGACGCCTGGAAGATCGGCGGTGGCAACGTGTGGGCATGGATCTCGTACGACCCGCAGCTCGATCTCGTCTACTACGGCACCGGCAACCCCGGCCCCTGGAACCCGGACCAGCGCCCCGGCGACAACAAATGGACCTCGGGCGTTTTTGCCCGGCGCCCGGAAACCGGCGAAGCCGTCTGGTTCTACCAATGGACGCCGCACGACCTGCACGACTACGACGGGGTCAACGAAAACGTCCTCGTCGACCTGCCCATCGCCGGCGCGCAGCGCAAGGTCTTGCTGCACCCGGACCGCAACGGCTACCTGTACATGCTCGACAGGCAGACCGGCCAGGTGCTGTCGGCCGACCCGTTCGTGACCGTCACCACCAGCAGCGGCGTCGACTTGCCAACCGGCAAGCTGAAGTTCAACGCGAAGACCGAGCCGCGGCCGGGCGAAGTGGTGCGCGACATCTGTCCGGCCGCACCGGGCGGGAAGGACTGGCAGCCTTCGGCTTGGTCGCCCCACACCCGGCTGCTGTACATCCCCCATCAGAACCTCTGCCAGGACGCGGAGACCTACGAGGTGAGCTACATCGCCGGCACGCCATATGTCGGCGCCGATTTGAAGATGAAGCCCGGCCCCGGTGGGCACCGTGGCGAGTTCAGCGCCTGGGACCCTGTCGCCCGCGAGAAGGCCTGGTCCATCAAGGAGGACTTTCCGGTCTGGAGCGGCGCGCTGGCGACCGCTGGCGACCTCGTCTTCTACGGCACGATGGAAGGCTGGTTCAAGGCGGTGGACGCGAAGACGGGCGCATTGCTGTGGCAGTTCAAGACCGGCTCGGGAATCATCGGCCAGCCTGTGTCCTACCAGGGCCCGGACGGCAAGCAGTACATCGCCGTCCTGTCAGGCGTGGGCGGCTGGGCCGGCGCCATCGTCGCCAGCGGGCTGGACGCGCGCGACAAGACCGCAGGCGGCGGTTTTGTCAACGCGATGAAGGATCTTCCGAAAGTGACCGACAAGGGAGGGACGTTGTATGTCTTCGCCTTGCCTTGAGATCCGCGCGCGCCGCCACTTCGCGGCCTGGGCGTTGCTGCTGTGTGCCACCGGCAGCTCGGCACAACAACCTTTGTTGACCGAGTTGCGCGTCTGTTCCGACCCGGACAACCTGCCGTTCTCGCACCAGAACGGCAGCGGCTTCGAGAACAAGATCGCGCGGCTGGTGGCCGACGACCTGGGCGTACCGCTGCGCCATTTCTGGCTGCCGCAGCGGCGCGGCTTCGTGCGCAAGACGCTCGGCGCCGACGAGTGCGATGTCCTCATCGGCGTGCCGGCCGATTTCGAGCGCGTGCTGGCCACGCGGCCGTACTACCGGTCGAGTTATGTTTTCGTCACCCGAGCGTCCGACCCGAAGCCGCTGCGCTCGTTCGACGACGAGCGCTTGCCGCGCATGCGCATCGGCGTGCAGCTGGTCGGCAACGATCTGGCCGCCACGCCGCCCGGCCACGCGCTGGTGCGGCGCGGCGCTGTTGAACACGTCGTCGGCTTCACCGTGTATGGAGACGGGCCGACTGCCGAGCGAATGGTGGATTCGCTGGCACACGGTCAGCTCGATGCGGCGCTGGTCTGGGGGCCGCAGGCGGGCTATTTCGCGCAACGGTCCAGCGTGCCGATCCAGATTGCCCCGGCGGTGGCGCCGCCCGGCCTGCGCATGCCGTTCGAGTTCGACATCGCGATGGGCGTGCGTCGCTCGGACAAGGCCTTGCGCGATGCGCTCAACGCGGCCATCGACCATCGGCGCAAAGACATCGACGCGGTGCTGGCGGACTACGGCGTGCCGCGAACCGACCTTGCAAGCTCGGCCCAGCCATGATGCGCATCGTCTGTCTGCTGGCGCTGTGCCTCGCATCGCTCACCGCGTGCGAGCGTGAACAGCGTCGCTACAACGCACCGGCCAGCCCGGCCAGCCCGGCCAGCGACGCTGGCCTGTCGCGCATGGGGCCGTTTCAGCCGGGGCCTGCCGCGTCGGCCGCCTCCGGCGCGTCCTCTTCCGCGCCGATCGCATCGGCTGCCTCTGCGCCGGCTTCGGCCGCCAGCACGTCGCTGCCGCCCACCAGCGCCAACCCGCATGAAGAGAACGCGGTGGCCGTCGCCGAAGGCAAGCGCGTGTACCGTTGGTACAACTGCAATGGCTGCCATGCCACCGGCGGCGGCAGCCTCGGCCCGGCCCTGATGGACGACGAGTGGCTCTACGGCCATGAGCCCCAGCAGATCGTGGCGACCATCCTGCAGGGCCGGCCCAATGGCATGCCCGCGTTCGCCGCGCGCATCCCCGAAGACCAGGTCTGGAAGATTGCGGCCTATGTGCGCTCGATGAGCGGGCAGCTGCGCAGCGATGTTGCCCCCAGCCGGTCCGATGGCTTGAGTGCGGGTCCGCCCGAACAGCGCCGCGACAAGGAAACCCCCAAACCCGCCGCGCCCGGCAAGGACCACTGACATGGCTGCGCGCAGGTGGTTGGCGAGATGCGTGGCCGCTGCGCTGGCGGCAGCAGTCCGCTGCAATGCCGGTGAACCCGCGCTTGGCGCGCAGTCGCAGGATGCGTTGCGCAGCGCCGGGCCGCAGGCGTCGCAGGTGCTGGACCTGTGGCTGCTCACCTTGGGTATCTGCACGGCTGTCTTCGCCGCCATCCTGGTGGCGTTCGTGTGGGCGTTGTGGCGTGCACCACGCGCCAGCGCCGGCACGCCGGCAGACACCACCGGCCTGACACAGGTTGAGCACCGGCCGCGACGCGTCGTCATCGTGGCACTGGGGGCCTCGACGGTGCTGCTGTTCGTGCTGCTGGTGGCCAGCGTGTCGACCGACCGATCGCTGGCGCAGCTCGTGTTGCGCGACGCGGTGCACATCGAGGTCACGGCGCATCAGTGGTGGTGGTCGGCGCGCTACGACAACGAGGAAGCAGCGAAGACCTTCACGGTCGCCAACGAATTGCACATCCCCGTCGGCCGGCCCGTGATCATGACCCTGCGTTCCGACGATGTGATCCACAGCCTGTGGGTGCCGAATCTCGCTGGCAAGAAGGACCTGATTCCCGGCCGTACCGCCACCTTGACGCTGCGCGCCGACCGCCCCGGCGTCTACCGCGGACAGTGCGCCGAATTCTGCGGCGCGCAGCATGCCTGGATGGCCTTCCTGGTGCATGCCGAACCGGCGGCCCAATATGAGGCCTGGGTGGCCAGGCAGCGGGAGCCGGCGGCAACGCCGGTCGCCGAGCGGGCGCTGCGCGGCAGGCAGGTCTTCCTGCAAAGCACTTGCGTGATGTGCCATGCGATCGGCGGCAGCGGGGCCGGCGGTCAGCGCGGCCCCGACCTGACGCACCTGGCCGGTCGCACCACCCTGGCCGCCGGCGCGCTGGCCAACGATGCGGCGCACCTGGCGGCATGGATCACTGACCCGAGTGCCTTCAAGCCGGGCACCAACATGCCCGGCCATGTGCTGCCGCCGGACGATCTGCAGGCGCTCGTCGCCTACCTGGGGACGCTCGAGTGAACACCACATCTGAAGTCGACCTGACGGCACGCAACCAGGTCCCCCCGAGCGAAGCGGACCGCCAAGCGCTCGAGGCCACCTGGCGCGATCCGGCCGGGCTCGTCGGCTGGTTCTCGGCCATCAACCACAAGACCATCGGCGTGCGGTTCATCGTCACCGCTTTTGGCTTCTTCGTCGCTGGCGGCCTGCTGGCGGCGGTGATGCGCCTGCAGCTGGCCAGGCCGCAGAACACGCTGGTCGGGCCGGACCTCTACAACCAGCTCTTCACCATGCACGGCACGACGATGATGTTCCTGTTCGCCGTGCCGGTGATGCAGGCGATGGCCACCTATCTGGTGCCGCTGATGGTGGGCGCGCGAAGCATCGCCTTTCCGCGCATGAATGCCTTCGCCTACTGGCTCTATCTGTTCGGCGGGCTGATGCTGTACATCGCCTTTGCGCTGAACATCGGCCCCGACGCCGGTTGGTTCACCTACGTGCCGCTGGCGGGGCCTGATTTCTCGCCCGGCAAGCGGGTCGACTTCTGGGCCCAGCTGATCACCTTCACCGAATTTTCCGGGCTGCTCGAGGCAGTGATCGTGATCACCACCGTGTTCAAGCTGCGTGCCGTCGGCATGACGCTGAACCGCATCCCGCTGTTCGTCTGGGCCATGCTGGTGACGGCGTTCATGGTGATGTTCGCGATGCCGGCGGTGATGCTGACCAGCACCGCGCTGATCCTGGACCGGCTCGTCGGCACGCACTTCTTCAACCCGGCCGAAGGCGGCGACGCCCTGCTGTGGCAGCACCTGTTCTGGTTCTTCGGCCACCCGGAGGTGTACTTCATCTTCCTGCCCGGCCTGGGCTTCATGTCCGCCATCATCCCGACCTTCGTGCGACGGCCGATCTTCGGCTACAGCGCGATGGTGCTGGCGCTGATCGCCACGGCCTTCCTGTCGTTCGGGCTGTGGGTGCACCACATGTTCGCGACCAACCTGCCTGAACTCGGCAAGGGCTTCTTCACCGCGATGAGCCTGATGATCGCCATCCCGTCGGCGGTGCAGATCTTCTGCTGGATCGCGACACTGTGGACCGGCCGGATCCACCTCAAGACGCCATTGCTGTTCGTGCTGGCGTTCTTCTTCATCCTGGTGCTGGGCGGCATGACGGGGCTGATGCTGGCGATGGTGCCGCTGGACCTTCAGGTGCACGACACCTACTTCGTCGTCGCGCACCTGCACTACGTGCTGATCGGCGGGGCGGTGTTTCCGTTGCTGGGGGCCATCTACTACTGGTACCCGAAGATCACCGGCCGCCTGATGAACGAGACGATGGGACGCTGGAACTTCTGGTTGTTCTTCATCGGCTTCAACACCGCCTTCTTCCCGATGCACCTGCTGGGAATGAAAGGCATGCCGCGGCGCGTGTACACCTACCCGGCCGGCATGGGCTGGGACACGATGAACCTGGTGGCCACCGTGGGCGCGGTCACGATCGCGGTCTCCATGCTGCTGTTCGTCATCAACGTCTGGCGAAGTCTGCGGCACGGCCAGGTGGCGGGCGACAACCCGTGGGGCGCCGGCACCCTGGAGTGGGCGACGTCGTCGCCGCCGCCCGCCGCCAACTTCGATGCGCTTCCGGTGGTCCATGGTCGCGAGCCGCTGTGGGAAGCAGCCCCTGAGCCAACCCAGGTTCGCGGCATGGCCACCGGCCAGCGCGAAGTGCTCGTCACCACCGTCGTCGATGCCAGACCCGACCATCGCTCGGTCTTCCCGGACTCCAGCATCTGGCCCTTCATCAGCGCGGTGGCGACGACGGTGCTCTTCGTGGGTTCGATCTTCACGCCGTGGGCCGTCGTCTGGGCTTCGGTGCCGGTGGCCATCGCGCTCACCGTGTGGTTCTGGCCGCGCCGGGGTGAAACCGAGCGCGAGATGTTGCTGGAGAAGTCGCCATGACCGTCGAGCAGGCGCTGGCCCGCGCACAACAGCAGGTGCGGCAGGAAGGGGCCGCGCTCGATGTCGCTGAACTGCCAAGCTATGGCTTCAGCCACCGCAGCATTCTGTGGTGGGCCACGGCCGGCATGATGGCCATAGAAGGCACCGTCTTTGCGTTGGCGGTGGCGGTCTACTTCTACCTTCGCAGCCATTCGGCCACCTGGCCGATGAGCAGCCTGCCGCCCGAGCTGCGCTATGGCACCGCCAACACCTTGATCCTGCTGGTGAGTCTGTTGCCCAATGAATGGGCCAAGCGTGCAGCCGAGAAAGAGCATGTGGGGCACGTGCGCATGGCGCTCGTCATCTGCATGCTTTTCTCGCTGGCATTTCTGGCCGTGCGCTGGCTCGAGTTCACGGCGCTCAATTGCCGCTGGGACGACAACGCCTACGGCTCCATCGTGTGGATGCTGATGGGCCTGCACACCACCCACTTGCTGACCGACGCGTATGACAGCGGCGTGCTGACGACCTTGGTCTTCACCCAGAAGATGGACGGCAAGCGTTTCGTCGACGTCAGCGAAAGCGCAATGTACTGGTACTTCGTCGTGCTCACCTGGCTGCCGCTGTATGCGGTGGTGTATTGGGGACCACGCTTTGTCTGAGGAGCGTGCCATGCCGGTCTGGCCCGCCTTGCTGCTGTCGCCGCTGCTCGCGCTGGCCGAGCAGTCGATCGTCTATGCGCTGTCGACGCCCGCCTGCCAGACGCAGCGCGACCACTGGTTGCAAGTGATTCCGCCATGCTTCGCCGTGCTGACCTTGTTGCTCACGGTGATGGCCGGGCTCGAGGCGCATCGGCGTCGGCGGGCCGGCGCGAGCCAGCCGCACATCGACGCCGATACGCTGGCGGTCAGGCGGTTTTTCGTCGCGTGCCTGGGCGTCGGGTGCGGCGCGCTGTCGACGCTGGTGATCGCGGCGTTGTGGATCCCGCAATGGTGGCTGTCGCCCTGCGCCGCCTGACCGCAGCGACGGCCGCCCTGGCCGCCGCCGCGGCGCAAGCCCACGACGTGGCTGGTGCGCCGCTGGCCGCGGTGTCGTGGGACCTGCCCTGGACCTTCGAGCCCTGGGTCATCGGCTGCCTGGCGCTGAGCGTGGGCGGCTACCTGCTGGGCCTGTCGCGGCTGTGGTGCCACGCGGGCCGGGGGCGTGGTGTGGGCGTCCTGCCGTCAGTGGCCTTCGTGGCGGGATGGGCCTTCCTGGTGCTGGCGCTCGTGTCGCCGCTCGATGCGTTGGGCGGCCAGCTGTTCTCGGCCCACATGGTTCAGCATGAACTGCTGATGGTGCTCGTCGCGCCTCTGATGGTGCTGGGCCGGCCGCTCGCCGTGTGGGCGTGGGCGCTGCCCGCCGGCTGGCGGCGCCATGTGGGCGCGGTGTTCCACCATCCGTGGTGGCGCAAGCCGTGGAAGCTGCTGACCGCGCCCCTGTGCGCATGGACAGTGCATGCCGCGGCCTTGTGGCTGTGGCACGTGCCGGCCTGGTTCGAAGCCGCGCTGTCGAGCAACCTGGTCCACACCTGGCAGCACATCAGCTTCCTGTTCAGCGCGCTGCTGTTCTGGTGGTCGGCGCTGGGCCAGGTCGCACGGCCAGCGCGCGCCGCGGCCATGGCCTATCTCTTCACCACGATGCTGCACACCAGCGCGCTGGGCGCCTTGCTCACCTTGTCGCCGGTGGTGTGGTACCCAAGCTACCTGTCGACCACCCTCGTGCTGGGGTGGGATGCCCTGCAGGACCAGCAACTGGGTGGCCTCGTGATGTGGGTGCCCGCGGGCCTGGCCTACCTGGCCACCGGCCTGGCGCTGGCTGCGCAGTTGCTGCGCGCCGAAGGCCTGCCGGTGCGGCAAACGGCGGCGTGAACGAGGGCCCAGCGTTGCAGCTGGCTCTCGCCGCAGGAACGGCCGTTGCTCTTGGCACCACATGAGGGCACTCACTTCTACAGACGACCGCGATGCGCGCGCCAACTGATCGCGGTCGACGAGCTTTGACCCAAGGCGTCGTCTTGATGGTGCTGCTGGTCGCATCGGCCGCAGCGGCATTCGCTGTCTCGCAACGTCCATCCGGTCGAGACGAGGTGCGCAACTGCGTGTCGGATCTTCGGTCACAAGCTGCCGAGCTCGATGTGATGCTGGCGCAGTCCAGCCAAGGGCGCATCACGTCGCGCTTCTTGCAGGCGCACGCCAGGCAGCTCGGCGACGATATCGTGGCCAGTCATGGTGAACTCGTCGGCATGAAGGTCGAGCCGTCCTTCCTGCCGCTGCGAGATGCTGCTGTCCCGCTGGCCGGTCAGCTCGTGGCGGTGGTCGCGCCGTTGCAGGAACGGGACCCGCCCCCGGCATCGCACGATCAGGCCCGGCGTTCGTTCCAGGGCCTGCTGGCCATCGAAGCATCGGTGGGTCGGTGATGGGCCAGTTTGCCGAAATCTTTCTCGGCATCCTGACGGCCATGGGCGGCTTCGTCGAAATCGGCGAGCTGACATTCACCTTGCAGGCGGGCAGCCATTTCAGCTACCAACTGCTGTGGGTGGTGGCACTGGCCACCGTCGGCATCATGGTGTATTGCGAGATGGCCGGCCGCGTGGCCGCCGTCCGCAAGCGGGCGGTTTTCAGCCTGGTCCGTGAACGGGACGGGTTCAGCCTGGCGCTGTTGACGCTGGTGGCCGCCACCGTCGTCAATCTGCTGACCTGCACCGCCGAGATTGGCGGCGTGGCGATGCTGTGGCAACTTCTTTCCGACTGGCCCTACCGCGGCCTGGCGGCGCTGGCCGTGGTGTTCTTCCTGCTGGTCGTCTGGCTGCTGCCCTTCAGCGGCATCGAGCGCACCTTCGGCCTGGGTGGTTTGTTGATGCTCGTCTTCATGGCGGCGACGTGGAAAGGCCAGCCCGATTGGGGCCAGCTTGCCGCGGGCTTCGTGCCGCGCATGCCGCAGCTGCAAAGCCCGCGCGACGGCCTGCTCTACGCCTACTTCGCGGTGGCGTTGATGAGCTCGGTCATGCTGCCGTACGAGACCTACTTCTACGCCTCGGGTGGCATCGAAGACCAATGGAAGCCATCGGACATCGGCTTGAACCGGGTCGTCGTTTTCGTCGGCTTCGCACTCGGCTCGCTGCTGGCCGCGACATTGATGGTGCTGGGCGCCGACTACTTCGGGCCCCGCAGCATCGAGCCGGAGCTGCCGGGTACTGCTGCGCTGGGCGTGTCGGCCTCATTCGGCCAGGTCGGTCTGGTGATGGCGCTGCTCGGCATGTTCTTCGCGTTTGCCGGCGCGGCCATCGAGACCGCCCTGTCGAATGCCTACAACCTGGCCCAGTTCGCAGGCTGGCCCTGGGGCAAGGCCAGGAAGCCGCACGAGACCGGCCGCTTCACCCTGGCCTGGATCCTGACCTTCGTCCTCGCCGGCGCCATCATCCAGACGGGCGTCAACCCGGTCGGCGTGGTGGAGTACTCGATCGTGTTCTCGGTCGTCGTGCTGCCGCTGACCTACTTCCCGGTCTTGATGGTGGCGCGCGACAAGCGAATCATGGGCAAGCACGCCAACGGCTGGTTCGCCAACGCGCTCGGCTGGTTCTACCTGGTGGCGATCACCCTCGCGGCGCTCGCTGCCATTCCCTTGTTCCTGCTGACGCATGGGGGGCGGGGATGAGCGGCGATCGGCGGCTGGATCTGCTGCGCGAAGTGCTGGATCACGAAGTGGTGGACAGCGAAGGGATCGGTTGCGGCATGGTGGATGACCTGGAATTCCGGGTGACCGAGCAGGGCCTGGTCGTGACGGCCCTGCTGGTCGGACCGGGCGCCTGGGCCGCGCGGTTGCCGGCGTTGTTCGCCGTGCTGGCCGGCAAAGTGTTCGGCCGGCACCGGGTCCACGTGCCTTGGCATCACGTCGTCAAGGTGGGCGAAGTGATACGGCTCGACGCGACCGCGCAGGCGCTCGGCCTGGGCGTGCTGGACAGAAAGGCGGGGCGATGGCTCGCTCGACTGCCGCGCAGCTGACCACTGCCAGCACCCTGGTGCAGCTTTGTGTAGAGACGGCAGATGGACACCGTCTCGGCCGGGTGTTCGACCTTTGCTGCAGCTGGCAGGCAGGGCGCGCTTGCGTCGTCGACGAGGTTTTCTGCGGGTCTTCGGGCTTGCTGGAGCGGCTCGGATTCACGCAATCCCATCTCCACGCGGTGCCCTGGTCGCGCGTGCAGCAACTGGAACACGACGTCATCGTCGTCGCGCGCGGTGGCTGAGCCACGGCTTCGAGCCCATTTCCTGACAACTTGCTTGAGGTGATCCGATGACACGTTCGCTTCGGAGACTGACGATGATCGTCACGCTTGGGCTGGTGCTGGCAGGGCTGCAGGGATGCGCCGCCGTGCCACGGGCCTACGTGCCGAACGAGCGGTCGGGCACCATCAGCGTCATCGACACCACGAGCGACACCGTCATCGCGACATGGCCGGTGGGCGGAAAGCCACGCGGAATAGCCGCCGCGCCCGATGGCCGGCACCTCTTCGTCACCGAGCAGACCAGCGCCGCGCTGCTCGTTGTCGACCTTGCCGACGGAAAAGTCGAGCACCGCATCCCCCTGGCCGAATCGCCCGAGGGTGTCAGCGCATCGCCGGATGGCCACTGGGTGGCCGCTGCCAGCGAAGTGGCGAATGCGATTCTTTTGATCGACGCGGACAGCCACCAGGTGGTGTCCAACATCGTCACCCAAGGCAAGAACCCGGAGCACGCGGTGTTCAGCCCCGACAGCCGGTGGCTGCTGGTCAGCGCCGAGGATGCGACGCAAGTGGACCTGATCGATGTCCATGCCCGGCGCCAAGTGGGATCGATCGAGGTCGGGCGGCGCCCGCGCGGCATTGCCTTCACGCCCGACGGGCATCTGGCCTATGTCGCCTGTGAGCTCGACAGCACCGTCTATGCCATCGACCTGCCGAACCGAGCGGTCGTTGCACGCATCGCGGCGGGCGAATTCTCGAACGGCGTCACGATGCATCCTCGCGGCCATGAGGTCTATGTCACCAGTGGGCGGGGCGCCAGCGTGTCGGTCATCGACGTTGGCCGCAACGAAGTGGTTGACACCATTGCCGTCGGCCAGCGCCCCTGGAACATGGCCATCTCCGCCGATGGCAGAAAACTCTATGTGGCCAACGGCCGCTCGAACTCGGTGTCCGTGATCGACACGGCGCGGCGCGCCCGGATCGCAGACGTTCCCGTTGGTCAGTTGCCATGGGGCGTGGCGCTTCGATAGGCGAAGCGCAAGCGGCCGGGGATATCTCTTCGGCCGCCCAGCGCACCCGCACGGTGCCGGGCCGGTCAGGCCGGCTCGCTCGCGCCCAACCCGACCGGTGATCTTCCGGCCGGTCGTTGCCTTACCCGCAAGTTCCGCGGCATTGGCACCAGCTGTTACCAAGAACTGTTGGCGAATTGAGCCATTTGACGGATTTCATCTGTTTGACATTTTCGCTTTCTACATTGCGGGCCTGTTGTCGTGGCGTCGGCCGCTGGCGACCCCGCGCGGGGTTGTCGGTGCTGGCGCTTTACTTTCCTTCCGCCATCGCCAGACCTCATGAGCTCTTCCACGTTCCAGATCTCCCGCCGCCGCCTCGTCAAGATGTTCGCAGGCATGCCGCTGCTGCCCTTGAGCGGCGCCTTGACCTCCGCCGGCCTGCTGACGGCGTGCGATGTCGGCGGTGACGACGACAAGCCGGATGCGAAGCTGACGGGCGTCAGCTTCACGGCCATGGCAGCGCCCACGCTGACCAATGCCGCCGCGATGGCGACCACCACGATGGGTTCCAGCCTGGTCGCGAGCTTCGACGACGACAGCACGCAGAGCTTCGCGCTCGGCTATCAACCCTTCTTCGTCACGGGCACGGCCGTTTCCAATGGCGCTGGCGGCACGGTGATCGCCGGCGGCTACTACGACATCCACAACCAGCCGATCGTCGACAACTCGGTGCCCGGCTCGGAGCGCCAGTTCTTCTCGGATTCGCCGGACGGTACGTCGCTGCTCACCGTCGACGGCGCGAGCGTGTCCGGCGTCAAGGGCAACACCGTCTTTGCCGTGGTGCAGTTCGAATACACCAGCCGCAACCAGGCGCTCGTCTCGATGTACGGGCAACTGCCGTCGCCGATTGCCGTGCTGACGCTGGACCAGGACAAGGACACCGGCAAGCTCAGCCTGGTGAAGTACCACAACGTCGACACCTCTGGCGTGAAGGGCCTGTGGATCACCTGTGGCGCCAGCCTGTCGCCCTGGGGCACGCACCTGTCATCGGAAGAGTACGAGCCGGATGCCTTCGACCAGGGCGCCAACGGGCAGTCCCTGGCGGTGCTGGCCAGCTACAGCCAGAACCTGTTCGGCGACGCCACGACGGCCAACCCCTATGACTACGGCCACCTGCCCGAAGTCACGGTGAACGCGGACGGCACGGGCACGATCAACAAGCACTACTGCCTGGGCCGCATCTCGCACGAGTTGATCCAGGTGATGCCGGACAACCGCACCGCGTTGATGGGCGACGACGCGACCAACGGCGCGCTGTTCATGTTCGTGGCCGACACCGAGAAGGACCTTTCGGCCGGCACGCTGTACGTCGCCAAGTACACCACCGAGCTGAACGCGACCTCGAGTGCCAGCATCAGCTGGATCAAGCTCGGCCAGGCCACCAGCGCAGAGGTCAAGGCCCTGGTGGAAGGCGGCATCGTCGCGACCGACATCATGGACTCGGTCACCACCGATCCGCTGGACGAGAGCTACACCCAGATCGTCCTGAGCAAGAAGACGCTGTGGGTTCGCGTC
>Ga0307516_10000154_pt1 | contig 85753 bp, 88 predicted proteins | sample 19_EM_MG_FD_203310 | JGI IMG/M metagenome (GOLD analysis project Ga0307516, IMG submission 203310) | Populus trichocarpa ectomycorrhiza microbial communities from riparian zone in the Pacific Northwest, United States - 19_EM | ecosystem: Host-associated > Plants > Roots > Unclassified | place... | reverse complement strand
AGCGGCCATGATGGGCGGTGAGCAGCTCGGCGATCACCCCGCTCTCGCCGAGGGGGCGGGCCGACAGGACGAAGGCGTCGTCCTCGAATTCCATCAGGGGTGGACGTTGACGCGCCCTTCCCCCCTCCAGGGGGAAGGGAGCCAGTCGCGCCGCTTCACGCATCGAAGTCGAGCCCGAGGGCCGAATAGTGCTCGCGACGATCCTGCCAGCGCTCGTCGATCTTGACGGTGATGAAGAGGTGGACCGTGCGCTCCAGGAGCTCGGTGAGCTCTTCGCGCGACTTCTGGCCGATCCACTTCAGGGTCTGACCGTTCTTGCCCAGAATGATCGGCCTTTGGCTGTCACGCTCGACATAGATGGTCTGTTCGATGCGGACCGAGCCGTCCTTGCGCTCCTCCAGGGCGGTGGTCTCCACGGCGGCGGCGTAGGGCAGCTCCTCGTGGACGCGCAGGTAGAGCTTCTCGCGGGTGACCTCGGCGGCGAGCAGGCGCACCGGCAGGTCGGCGGTCTGGTCCTCAGGGTAGAGGAACGGCCCCTCGGGCATCAGTTCGGCCAGGCGGCGCTTCAGGTCGTCCACCCCCGCGCCGTCGGCGGCGGAGATCATGAACACCTCGGAATAGACGCCGGTGTCGAACAGCGCCTTGGCGACGGCCAGCATCCGCTCGCGCTTCACGCCATCGATCTTGTTGAGCGCCAGGATGGCCTGCCGGCTGGCCGACTTCAGGCCCTCGACGATGGTCTGCACGTCCTCGACCGCGCGGCGGTCGGCCGCCTTGCCGCCAGGCTCGCCCACGGCGAGCTCGGCGCGGACATCCACCAGATGCACCACGGCGTCGGCGTCCGCCGCCCCGCCCCAGGCCGAGCGGACCATGGCCCGGTCCAGCCGTCGGCGCGGCGCGAAGATGCCGGGCGTGTCGACCAGGACGATCTGGGAATCGCCCTCCATGGCGACGCCGCGAACCGGAAAGCGTGTCGTCTGCACCTTCTGGGTGACGATCGAGACCTTCGCGCCCACCAGGCGGTTGGTCAGAGTCGACTTGCCCGCATTGGGCGCGCCGATGATCGCGGCGAATCCCGCGCGGCTCATGGTTCGGCCTGTCTGCGCTGGAGCATGGCGGCGGCGGCCGCCTTCTCCGCTTCCTGTTTGGAGCGGCCCTCGGCGCGTTCCGGATCAAAGCCTTCGATGGCGACCTCCACGGTGAAACTGGGCGCATGGTCAGGGCCGGAACGGCCCACCATGCGGTATGCCGGCAGCGGCAGGCCAAGACCTTGCGCCCACTCCTGCAGCCGCGTCTTGGGATCGCGCACCGCCGGGCCGGCCTGGGCCTCGAACTCGCTCTGCCAGAAGCGTTCAAAGAAGCTGCGCGCCGCCTCAAGGCCGGCGTCAAGATAAAGGGCGCCGATCAGCGCCTCGCAGGCGTCGCCCAGCACGGCGTCGGAATCCCGCGCGCCCACCTTGGCGGCGCTTGCCGAAACCCTGAGCGCCGGGGCCAGGCCCAGGCTTCGCGCCACGCGGGCGCAGGCCTGATAGTTCACCAGGGCCGAGATTCGCCGGGACATCTCCCCTTCCCGCGCCACGGCGTCGCGCGCCATCAGCGTCTCGGCCGCCACTAGGTTGAGCACCCGGTCGCCGAGGAACTCCAGCCGCTCGTAGTGGCTCACCGCCCGGGCGCCGTCGCCGACGCTGGCGTGGGTGAGCGCACGCTCCAGGAGGTCGCGGTCCGCAAAGCTGTGGCCGATCCGCTGCTCAAGCTCTGCGATCGCGGCCAACCTGGCGTTCATTGGCGAGCGTTCATTGCACGAGGTGGAAGAACCGGCTTGGCCGGGCCTTGGTGACCCAGGTCCACGGCAGGAAGATCGAAGCGCCCTTGTCCCAGGAGAGCAGGACGATCTGGGCCTTGCCCTCGAGGTTCTCGGCCGGAACGTAACCCACGCCGATCTCCTCGGGCGCGCGGCTGTCCAGCGAGTTGTCGCGGTTGTCGCCCATGAAGAAGTAGTGGCCCTCCGGCACGATGTAGCCGCCCACGTCATCCATCTCGCCATCCGGCCCGAAGTCGTTGATAATGTAGGATTTTCCGCTCGGGAGAGTCTCGCGGTACTGGTCCACCATGCGCGTGAAGCCGTCGCCGAGGTCCACCGTCTTCGGCGCCAGGGGCTCGCGCTTCAGGGGCTTGCCGTTGAGGAAGACCACCCCGCCCTTCACGTCGATATGGTCGCCCGGCAGGCCGATGAGGCGTTTGACGAAGTCCGTACGGTTGTCGCGCGGCAGCTTGAAGACAATGACGTCGCCGCGCTGGGGCGCGTGACCCAGGATACGGCCGTGGAACAGGGGCGGGCTGAACGGGATCGAGTGCTTCGACCAGCCATAGGAATATTTGGAGACGACCACGTAGTCGCCCTCGAGCAGGTTGGGCACCATCGAGGCGGACGGGATGGTGAAGGGCTGGAACAGCAGCACACGCAGCACCAGGGCGATGCCCAGGGCGTAGACCACGGTCTTGACCACTTCGGCGAACTCGTGGGCCGCCCCGGACTTCCGCGGCGTCTGCGCGCCCTGCGCCTGTTCAGTCATCGCCATAAGACCCCGCCCGTCCGGACCGCCGGACAGCGCCTAGCTAGACGGTCGCCAATGCCGGGGCAAGCGGGGCCGCCCGGGCTCAACGGAGGCGCTGGAAGAAACGCTCGGGCTCGGCGTCAAGAACCCAGGTCCACGGCTTGAACAACGAGGCGTGGGCGTTCCAGGCCATCAGGATGAACTCGGCCCGGCCGACCAGGTTTTCGGCGGGCACGAAGCCCACGCCCTCGGCTTCGGGCAACCGGCTGTCCAGCGAGTTGTCGCGATTGTCGCCCATGACGAAGTAGTGGTCTTCCGGCACGACGAAGGTGTCGGTGTCGTCCAGCGCCGCGCCCGGGCCGTAGTCATTCACCCGGATCTTGCGGCCCTCCGGCAGGGTCTCGCGATAGCGCATGACATCGCGGCTGAATCCGTAGCCGGAATCCTCCTTCACCGAGGCGATGCGCGCCCGGGGCACGCGCTCGCCGTCGATATAGACGACCCCGCCGCGCACCTGCACGCGGTCGCCCGGCAGGCCGATGATCCGCTTGATGTAGTCGGTATGGCCGTCCCGCGGCAGCTTGAAGACGACGATGTCGCCCCGCTCCGGCGTGCGCCCGAACAGGCGGCCATGGAACAGCGGCGGGCTGAACGGGATCGAGTGCCGCGACCACCCATAGGCGTACTTGGACACGACGATGTAGTCGCCCTGATAGAGGTTGGGCTCCATCGACGCGGACGGAATGGTGAAGGGCTGGAAAAGCAGAACGCGCAGGACCAGCGCGATGCCCAGGGCCGCGACGACGGTCTTGATCAACTCGACCGTCTCAGCCAGGGCGCCGATCCTCTTGGGCGGCTGTGCGGCGACGCTTTCGGACATGCAGGCGTATCTCCAGCGCGGTTGGCGGCGCTCAATACATCAGGTCGTGCGCGTACGCCTTATGAACTCTTGCTCATCCTCAGGGTCGCAGCCGCGTTACGGCGCCGGCGCCGCTTCGATGATCACGAAGGCCTGGGCGTAGGGGTGCTCGTCGGTGAGGCTAAGGTGGATCATGGGATGGAAACCAGCGGGGATCATCTGCGCCAGCCGCGCCTGGGCGCCGCCGGTGAGCGCCATGGTCGGCTGACCGGAGCGCAGGTTCACCACCCCCATGTCGCGCCAGAAGACGCCCCTGCGCATGCCGGTGCCGAGCGCCTTGGCGCAGGCTTCCTTGGCGGCGAAGCGCTTGGCGTAGCTGCCCGCCCGATCGGTTTTGCGTTCGGAGCGCGCGCGCTCGATCTCGGTATAGACCCGGTTGGTGAAGCGCTCGCCGAACCGGTCCAGGGTCTCCTGGATCCGCCGGATGTCGCACAGGTCCGATCCCATGCCGATGATCACGCGGCCCTCACGGCCCAAGAGCACGACGAAAGTCGTGCTCTCGATTCAAAGGTTTGAGCGCGTTCTTTACGCAAAACCGGTCTCCACTTTTGCGGAACGCGCTCTGGCCTCGTCCATCAGGGCGCGCATCCGCTGGATGGCGGGACCCAGGCCGATGAAGATCGCCTCGCCGATCAGGAAGTGGCCGATGTTCAGTTCGGCCAGTTCGGGGATCGCCGCGATCGGCTTGACCGTCTCATAGTCGATGCCGTGGCCGGCGTGCACTTCGAGGCCGGCCTCGGCGGCCTGGCTGGCCGCAACGCGTAGCCGCTCCAGCAGGTCCGCCGCCTCGGGCGAGCGCTCGCGCACCGCCTGGCAATAGGCGCCGGTGTGCAACTCCACCACCTGGGCCCCGACAGCCTTCGAGGCGGCGACCTGGGCGGGATCAGGATCGATGAAGCACGACACCCGAATGCGCGCCTCGACCAGCCGGCGGACCACAGGGGCGATGGCGTTGTGGCCGCCGGCCACGTCCAGGCCGCCCTCGGTGGTCTTCTCCTCCCGGCGCTCCGGGACGAGGCAGGCGGCATGAGGGCGATGGGCGAGCGCGATAGCCTCCATCTCGGGGGTGACCGCCATCTCCAGGTTCAGCGGCCGGCCGCGGCGCCTGGTGATCACCGCCAGGGCGTCGATATCGGCGTCGGAGATGTGGCGCCGGTCCTCGCGCAGGTGGGCGGTGATCCCGTCCGCGCCGGCGGCGAGGGCCAGCTCGGCGGCCCGCACCGGGTCAGGGTAGCCCTCCCCGCGCGCGTTCCGCACCGTCGCCACGTGGTCGATATTCACGCCCAGACGCAGCAGGCCGCTCACCGGCGCAGCCTCCGGCCGCCCGGATCTTCGATCAGGATGGCGAAGGCGCGAAACTCATCCAGGACGTCTTCGGTGCTCATGCCGGCCTCCTGGGCCGGGATAGCGAATGCGGGGCCGCGTGTCATCCGCGGCCGAAGCGGCGCCGTGGAACACATTCTGGCCACAAGGGTTAAGGTTACACGTGAACTAAGGGAGAAAACCATGAAGGCGGTCAACCTCATAACCCTGCTGTTGCTGGTTCTCGGCGGCCTGAATTGGGGCCTGATGGCGATCGGCGGCGCTCAGATGGATGTCGTCGGCGGCATGTTCGGTGGTCAGGACTCCACGGCCGCGCGGGCGATCTACGGACTCTTCGCTCTGTCGGCCCTCTGGCAGATCATGCCCTTCGTGAAGGCCTTCAAGATGGACGAGGCCGCAGCCGAATCGGACATGCACCACCACGCGACCTGAGTTCGGGCCGCATCAGTTATCCCTAACCCGCTCACCCCGGCGCAAGCTGGGGTCCGAGGAAGCCCCTTCGACGTTCAGGCTAAATCCGGGTACCGGCCTTAAGCCGATGTGAGCGGGGATGGACCCGCTCAGCCCTTCGTCCGATCCACCGTCTCGACGCTGGGATTGGCCCTGAGGGCCGCGGCGATGTGGGTCAGGTGGCGGGCGTCCTTCACGTCGATGTCGAGGTCGACGTCGAAGAAGTCCTGCTGCCGGTGGTGCATGCGCAGGTTCATGATGTTGCCGCCGGCGTCACCGATGATGGTGCACACCTGCCCCAGCACCCCCGGCGCATTGCGGATGGTGGCGGTCAGCCGGGCCCGGGCGATGGTGTTTCGCTCGGCGTCGGCGGTCCATTGCAGGTCGCGCCAGAGCTCCTCGCGCTCCTCGAAGTCGGCCAGGCGCTCGCAGGCGATGGTGTGCACGGTGACGTCCCGGCCCTCGGCGTCGAGGATGCCGACGATGCGGTCGCCGGGCACCGGGCTGCAGCACTCCCCGAAATGCAGGGCCGCGCCGGCCGGCAGGCCCGAACCGCGCACGAAGAGCCGGGCGCTGCGGCCGTCCTCGATCCGCCGCTGGGCGGTCGCGGCCTCACGTTCCGCGGCCTTCAGGCCCGGGAACACCAGCTCCAGCACCTGAGCCGGGGCGACGCGCCCGCGGCCGATGGCTTCGAACAGGTCCTCCTCGCCCGCCACGGCGAAGCGGTCGAGGGCGGGGCGCAGCGAGACGTCCTTGCGGGCCTTGCGCGCCGCCTCGAAGGTCTGGTCCAGGCTGGCGCGGCCCAGACGAATGAATTCCTCGCGCTCGGTCTGGCGGATGTGGCGGCGGATCGCCGAGCGCGCCCGGCCGGTGACGGTGAGCGAGCGCCAGTCGGGCGGCACCACCGGCTTGCCGCCGCGGATCACCTCCACCACGTCGCCGTTCTGCAGCACCGTGCGCAGGGGCTTGAGCTCGCCGTTGACCTTCACCCCGATGCAGGTGTCGCCGACGTCGGTGTGGACCGCATAGGCGAAGTCCAGGGGCATGGCGCCCCTGGGCAGGCTGACCAGCGCGCCCTTCGGCGTGAAGACGAAGGACTGGTCGAGATACATTTCGAGCTTGGCGTGCTCGACCAGCTCCTCCACGTCGCCGCCGTGCTCCAGCACCTGGACGAGGTTGCGCAGGTTGACGAGCGGGTCACGGCCCCCGGCCGCGGCCTGGGCCTCGGCGTCGAAGCCGTAGGACTTGTCCTTGTATCGCCAGTGGGCGGCCACGCCCTCCTCGGCGACCCGGTCCATGGCCTCGGTGCGGATCTGCATCTCGATGCGCATGCCGCGCGGCCCGACAACGGTCGTATGCAGCGAGCGGTAGTTGTTCCGCTTGGGCATGGAGATGAAGTCTTTGAACCGCTCGGGCACGCTCGGCCAGGCGCGGTGGATCACCCCCAGGGCGCGGTAGCAGTCCTCCTCCGTATCGACGATGACGCGGAAGGCGTAGATGTCTGAAAGCTGAGAGAATCCAATGGATTTCCGCTGAAGCTTACGCCATATGGAGAAGGAGCTCTTCTCCCGCCCGAACACCCGTGCGGGCACGCCGGACTCTTCCAGGCGCGAGGAGATTTCCCCCGAGACGATGGAGACCGCCCCGCCCTGGGCCTGGCGCAGCGCCTCCAGGCGCCGGCCGATGGCGTTGCGGGCCACCGGGTTCAGGTGCTCGAAGGCCAGCTCCTCCAGCTCCGAGCAGATGCGGTGGCAGCCGATCGAGCGCGCCAGGGGGGCGTAGATGTCCAGGGTCTCGCGGGCGATGCGCTCGCGCTTGGCGGGGCTCTCGATGTAGCTGAGCGTGCGCATGTTGTGCAGGCGGTCGGCCAGCTTGACCATCAGGACGCGCACGTCGCGGGAGATGGCCAGGATGAACTTGCGCAGGTTCTCCGCCTGGCGCGTGTGTTCGGGAGTGAGCTCCAGCTTGGAGAGCTTGGTCACCCCCTCGACCAGTTCGGCCACCTCGTCCCCGAACAGCTCGGCGATCTGGGCGCGGGTGACCGGAGTGTCCTCAATCACGTCGTGCAACAGGGCGGTGACGATCGTCTCGGTGTCGAGGCGGTAGTCGGTGAGAATGCCCGCCACCTCGATGGGGTGGGCGAAGTAGGGGTCGCCGGAGGCGCGCTTCTGGGCCCCATGCATCCGCATGGCGTAGACATAGGCGCGGTTCAGCAGCGCCTCGTCGGCGGTGGGGTCATACGAGCGGACCTTGTCGATCAGCTCGTACTGCCGAAGCATGCGGGGCCGGCGCTCAGCAGTGGGCGCGGCTTTAGGCGGAGCGGCGGCGGGGGTCGGCGCCGGACTTAATGAAACAGGTTCTGGGCCTTGCAGGCTCAGTACCGCTCCTCCTGACCGCCATCGCGGTCGCTCTGCAGGGCGCGAACCAGTTCCAGCTCGCTCATCTGCGAATGGGTCGGATCGGCCAGCAGGGCGAGGGTTTCGGCCTCTTCTTCGGCTTCCGAGCGCTCATCCACCCGCTGCAGGGTGCCGATCAGGCCCTCACGCAGCTCTTCGGCGTCGATCACATCGTCCGCGATCTCACGCAGGGCGACGACGGGATTCTTGTCGTTGTCGCGATCGACCATGATCTGCGCGCCTGCCGAGACGGCGCGCGCCCGATGCGCGGCCAGCAGAACCAGATTAAAGCGGTTCGGGACTTTCTCGATGCAGTCTTCGACGGTGACGCGGGCCATGAATTCCTCAAACGGGCGATTGAACCGGTAAAAATAGCGGTTCGCCCCCCATTGTGCAACGCGGAAACCCAGCGCCTACCCAAGCGGCGCCGCGTCGGTCCCGATCACAGCGGCCGCGGCGAGCTCCGCGGCAGTGCGGCCGAGCACTGGATGACGCCATTGCGGGGCGATCTCGGCCAGGGGTCCCATGACGAATAGCCGCTCATGCGCCCGGGGGTGCGGGACGACGAAGTCCCCCTCGTGCGTCACCGTCCGCCCGTGGGCCACGAGGTCCAGGTCCAGGGTGCGTGGTGCATTGACGAGCCCGCGGCGACGGCCAAAGCGAGCCTCGATCCCGTGGAGGGCGGCGAGCGTCTCGCGCGGGGCCAGCACCGTCTCGACAAGGACGACGCCATTGCGATATTCAGGCGTCTCGGGGTCCGGCCACGCTGCAGACCGCCACCAGCGTGATCGGCGGGCGAGCGGCAGGCCGACGGAAGCGAAAGCGCCGAGGGCGGCCTCGAGCAAGGCCTCCGACGACGCATACGCCCCGGGGAGGTTGCCGCCGAGGGCGACGACGACCACGGCGTCCAGATCAAGGTCGCTCGTACTGTTCAAGGATTTCCAAGGCCCATGAGCTTCTATCCCACCGACCGGCTCGCGCTCTTCATCGACGGCACGAATCTCTACTCCACGGCCAAGGGTCTGGGCTTCGACATCGACTATCGCAAGCTGCTGGACGAGTTCCGCAAGCGGGGCGTCCTGGTCCGCGCCTACTACTACACGCCGCTCTTGGAGGATCAGGAGTATTCCCCGATCCGCCCGCTGATCGACTGGCTCGACTACAACGGCTTCCGGCTCGTCACCAAGCCGGCCAAGGAGTTCGTGGACTCCCACGGCCGCAAGCGCTGGCGTGGCGACATGGATGTCGAGATCGTGGTCGACATGTTGGAGATGGCCGAGCACGCCGACCATCTGGTGCTGTTCTCCGGCGACGGGAACTTCCGCTATGCGGTCGAGGCCGTGCAGCGCAAGGGCGCGCGGGTGACGGTGATCTCGACGGTGAAGTCCCAGCCGCCGATGGCGTCCGACGAACTTCGCCGCCAGGCGGATAATTTCGTCGATCTGGCCGACCTGTCGGACCTGATCTGTCGGCCCTCGCGTCTGCCCCGCTTCATTCAGGAGCGCCAGGTCGCCGGCGATCAGGCGCGCATGACCGAGCCTGAGGCGGATGAAGACGCCTGAGCCTAATTTGGGGCCCGAACCGCCGAGGGACTGTCCGCGCTGCCCGCGGCTCGTCGCCTATCGCGCGGCGAACCGGGCCGACCATCCGGACTGGTTCAACGGACCGGCGCCCTCGTTCGGCGACCCGAACGCGCGCCTGCTGGTCATGGGGCTGGCCCCCGGCCGCCAGGGCGCCAACCGGACCGGGCGCCCCTTCACCGGCGACCATGCCGGGGTGCTGCTCTACGAAACGCTCGGCAAGGTGGGCCTTGCACGGGGCCGCTACGAGGCGCGGCCCGACGACGGGCTTGAGCTCGTCGACTGCATGATCACCAACGCGGTCCGCTGCGCCCCGCCGGGCAACAAGCCGGAGACCTCGGAAGAGGCGAATTGCCGGCCCTTCCTGGCGGCCCGGCTGGCCGCCCTGCCCCGCCTGCAGGTGATCGTGACCCTGGGCGATGTCGCCCGCCGCAGCCTGCTGAAGGGACTTGGCCTGAAAGCCGCAGCCGGCGCGCCGGGACACGGCTCGGAATTCCAGGCCGGGCCTTACCGGGTGATCAACAGCTATCACTGCTCGCGGCTGAACACGAACACCGGGCGGCTGACGCCGCAGATGTTCGAGGACGTGTTCCGGCGGGCGAAGGCGTTGCTGACCTAGGCCTTAGTTTCGGCGGTGCGGCGGCCTTTGGTGGTCGTCCACGCTGGTGTCGGGCCGATCCCCGCCGGCCGCGACTTCGCCATGCCAACGACCCTGCTCGTCCTCGTACTCGATGCCGGTGGACTCCCCAGGGCGCTCCTGCTCGCGGGCGGCCCGGCGGGCTGCGCCCAGCGCCTCGTCATGGGTGGCGAAGGTTTCGGAGTAGGTTCCCCCGGCCCGATAGGCCCACCCTCCGTCGTGCTGGACGATCTCGTAGGTCACGGCAGTCATGCGATTGCTCCTGAGCCAGGGAGCGAACCTTAGCACGCCATGCGGGTCCGTTGCAGGGCCGGGCGCGGTCAGCGTCAGCCCTTGTCCCGCATCAGCCGGGCCTTATCGCGCGCCCAGTCGCGGTCGGCGGCGGCCTCGCGCTTGTCGTGGAGCTTCTTGCCCTTGGCCATGGCGATCTCGAGCTTGGCCAGGCCCTTTTCGTTCCAATAGAGCTTCACCGGGATCAGGGTGCGGCCCTCGCGCTGGACCGCGCCGATCAGCTTGTCGATCTGCTTGCGGTGCAAGAGCAGCTTCCGCGGGCGCCGCGGCTCGTGGTTGAAGCGGTTGCCCTGGGCGTAGGGCGGGATGTCCGCGTTCACGAGCATGATCTCGCGGCCTTCCACGGCGGCGTAGGACTCGGCGATATTGGCCCGCCCGTTGCGCAGCGACTTCACCTCGGTGCCGGTGAGCAGCAGCCCGGCCTCGACGGAGTCCTCCAGGAAATAGTCGTACCGCGCGCGGCGGTTCTCGGCGATCGGCCGCCCGGCTATGGCCATCAGATGACGCCGGCCTCGCGAAGGGCTTCGAGAACCGCCTCGCGGGAGGCTTCCGAGGCCGCCGTCAGCGGCAGGCGCACCTCGTCCAGGCACAGGCCCAGATGCGCCATGGCGAACTTGGTGGGCGCGGGCGACGCATCGGAGAACAGCGCCTTGTGCAGCCGAATGAGCCGGTCCTGCCAGTAGAGCGCGGTCTTCCAGTCGCCGGTCATGGCCGCATTGAAGAAGGCGGCGCAGAGGTCCGGCGCCACATTGGACGTCACCGAGATGGCGCCGTGGCCGCCGTGGGCCATGTAGCCGAGGGCCGTGGGGTCGTCGCCGGAGAGCATCACCCAGTCGGGGCCGCACATCAGGCGCTGCTCGCTGGCCCGGGCGAGGTCGCCCGTGGCGTCCTTGATCCCGACGATGTTCGGCAGCCTGGAAAGCCGCGCCAGGGTGGCGTTGGAGATGTCCACGCTCGTGCGGCTCGGCACGTTGTAGATCAGGATCGGGATCTGAACCGCCTCGGCGATCGCCGCGTAGTGGGCGTAGAGCCCCTCCTGGCTCGGCCGGTTGTAGTAGGGCGTCACCACCAGGGCCCCGTCCGCCCCCACCGCCTTGGCGTGGCGGGCCAGCTCGATCGCCTCGGCCGTGGCGTTGGAGCCGGCGCCGGCCACCACCGGCACGCGGCCGGCGGCCGTCTTCACGCAAAGCTCGACCACCCGGCGATGCTCGTCATGCGACAGGGTCGAGGTCTCGCCGGTGGTGCCGACGGGCACCAGGCCGTGCACCCCGCCGGCGATCTGGCGCTCGACCAGGGCGACGAACGCCGCCTCGTCGACCGCGCCGTCGCGGAACGGCGTGACCAGCGCGGGTAACACGCCGTTAAACATAACTTCGGACATAGCCAGTAAATTGCCGTGAAAGCGCCGCAGGTGGTTGCGGCCTGAATTGGGGCGGACAATATGGCCGCGGGGGTCTCCCTCGCAACGTCCGTGTTCGTAGTTCGTGAGACCGGAGTTGTCGCTTGCGTAGATCGATCCGCAACGCCTTGCTCGCCGCCGGCGCGGTCCTTGCGGCGACGGCCGCCGCCGAGGCCCAGCCCGCCTACCCGGTGGCTCCGAACGCGGTCATCTCGACGCCCCCCGTCTCTGCGCCTTTTGGCCCGCCGCCCCAGGTGAGCACCCCGTCCTTCAGCGCGCGCCGCACGCTTTCGGACGCCGACGCCCAGGCCCTGCGCGGCGTGCTGGAAGCGATTCGCCGCGGCGACGTGGCCTCCGCCCGCACGAACCTGTCGCTGATCAATGACCCCGTGGGCCGGCGGATCGCCCAATGGGCCTATGTGGACGCCGCCGCCTCGGCCATGAGCTTCTTCGAACTTGAGCAGGCGCGGCGCGACCTTGCCGGCTGGCCCCGGGAGGCGCGGCGGATCGCCGCGACCGAGAAGCGCCTGGACGGCTCCGGCCTTTCCGCCCAGCAGACCGTCGCGTGGTTCGGCGGCGCCGAGCCGCAGACCGCCGAGGGCGCCCTCGCCCTCGCCAGCGCCTACCGCGTCCTTGGCCGACACGACGAAGCCAACGCCCTGGTCCGCAAAATCTGGCGCGAGAAGGCGTTCGAGTCCGACGTTCAGCGCGCGATCCTGATGCGCTTCCCAGGCGTACTCACCGAGAATGATCATGTCCGCCGGGCGGACATGATGCTGTACGGCTCGCAGGGACCGGCCGCGCGCGATATGATTGGCCTCCTGCCTCCGGACTATCAACTCCTGGCCCAGGCGCGGCTCGCCCTGCGCAGCAACGCGGCGAACGCCAACGATCTGGCCGCCGCCGTACCCTCCAATCTGGCGAACAGCCCGGGTCTCGCCTTCGAGCGCGCCGCCTATCTGCGCCGCCGCGGCCTCGACACCCTGGCCCTGGCGCTCCTGCAGAACTTCCCCAAGGAGCCGGCCAACCCGGCCATGGCGGACCGGATCTGGGACGAGCGCTACCAGCTCACCCTGCTCGCCCTTCGCAACGGCGATTCGCGCGCGGCCTATGGGGCAGCGGCGAATAGCGGCCTGACCAGCGGCGGCGATGCGGCCGACGCGGAATTCTATGCCGGCTGGATCGCGCTTCGCCGGCTGAAGGATCCGGCCCAGGCCGATGTCCACTTCGCCGCCCTGGAGCGAATCGGCTCCTCCCCCATGACCCGCAGCCGCGCCCTCTACTGGCGGGGCCGGGCCGCGGAGGCCCGCGGCGACAAGGGCGCCTCGCAGCGCTTCTACGAGCAGGCGGCGCAGTACTACACCACCTTCTACGGCCAGCTCGCCGGGGAGCGGGTGGGCGACGGGCGCCTGACCCTCCCATCGGATCCAGAGGTCACATCGGCCGACCGGGCCCGGTTCGAGGGGCGCGACACCATCCAGGCCGCGCGGCTGCTGTACGAGATGGGCCAGCGTGACCAGTTCCGTTCGCTCGTCCTCGGCCTCGACGACATCCTGCCGACCGCGGGCGAGGAGGCCATGCTCGTGGACCTCGTCCGCAGCTACGGCGAACAGGACACCTCGATGAAGGTGGTCCGCAGCGCGGCCACCCGCGGCTTCATCCTGCCGCAACGGGGCTATCCCTTCCGCACGCCGCCCCAGGTCGCCGGCGCGCCGGAGCCGGCCCTGGTGCTGGGCATCACGCGGCAGGAAAGCGGCTTCGATCCCATGGTTCGTTCAGGCGTCGGCGCCCGGGGCATGATGCAGCTGATGCCCGCCACCGCCGCCGTCGTCGCCCGTAAGACGGGCGTCGGCTATTCGCCATCCATGCTGGACGACCCCGACTACAACATGCGCCTCGGCTCGTCTTATCTGGGCGAGGTGATCGACCGCTTCTCGGGCTCGTATGTGATGGGGATCGCTTCCTACAACGCAGGGCCCGGGCGGCCGGCCCAGTGGGCCGCCTTCTGCGGCGACCCGCGCACCGCCTCGAGCGATCCCATCGACTTCATCGAGTGCATCCCGTTCTCCGAGACCCGCAACTACGTCATGCGGGTGATGGAGGGCATGCAGGTCTATCGCGCCCGGATCGCCGGCGGATCGACGAAGATCACCCTGAGCACGGACCTGCGCCGCGGCGCCTACAGCTACATCCCGCCCTCGACCCGGGTCGCGACCCAGCCGGAACCGGTCTTCAATCGATAATTGGCTTCAATCGATAATCGGCTTCAATCGATAATCGGCTTCAATCGATGACCAGGCCGTAGGCCAAGCCGTCGAGGGTCACGGCGATCAGGGTCTCGGTCGGCGCCCAGCCGAAGTTCGGACGGCCGGTCAGCAGGGCGACCAGGCCATGGCAGGCCATCCATGAGGCCTGGGCCACGGCGTCCGGATCGCCCGAGCGCAGCCGGCCCGCAGCGGCCAGCTCCCGGATCACGTCACGGAAGACGTCGTAACCGCGGCGGCTGAGGTCCGTCGTGTCCTCCGGCCAGGCTTCGGCGCTGGGCCGAGCGCCCGTATAGACGAGGTTGTAGGCGTTGGGATTCTCAAGGCCCCAGCGGACATAGGCCTCCTGCATCATGCGGGCGCGGACCAGGGCGTCGATCGGCCGGGCGGCGATCTCGGTATTACGGTCCACGAGTTCGCCCAGCGTCCCCGCGCAGATCTCCTTCAGGATGCATGCCTTGTCGGGGAAGTGCATGTAGAGGGCGGTGGAGGAGACGCCCACCTCTTCGGCGATCCGCCGGATGGTGGCGGCCTCATAGCCCTCGGCCGCGAAGATGCGCTCGGCCGCCTTCAGGATCTCGGCTCGGCGAAGGTGTCCAGCGCCCTTCGGCTTTCGCCGCGACTTGCGCATGACAAACAGTTCTTCAACCAAGGCCCGCCTCCGATGTTTCGTGAATGTAACGGAGCCGCAAAAGCCTCCCCATGGCAAGGGTCCGCACGCCCCAGCTGCACTGGACGAGGCTGCTTGCGAACCTTAAGGCCCAGGCATGAGCCGAGCCGGACCCGCCATCGCCGACGCCCCGGGCGTCATGCGCACCGCAGGCTGGCAGGATTACGCCCTGCTGGATTCCGGCGGCGGGCGCAAACTGGAGCGTTACGGACCCTGGCGGGTCGTGCGTCCGGAGCCGCAATGCCTCTGGACCCCGCGGCTCTCCACGGACGCCTGGGAGAGCGCCGACGCGGTCTTCGACCCGGCGGACGAGGAAGACGCCGGCCGCTGGCGCTTCGCAGGCCCGCAGCCGCCGGAGACGACGGGGCTGGGCTGGGGCGCGGCGCGCTTCAACGCCCGCTTCACGCCGTTCCGGCATCTGGCCTTCTTCCCGGAGCAGGCGGCGAACTGGGCTTGGCTGGACGGAGCCGTGCGCGCCGCCCCTGCCCCGCCCCGTGTGCTCAACCTCTTCGGCTATACGGGCGTGGCCAGCCTGGTCTGCGCCGCGGCCGGGGCCTCAGTCACCCACGTGGACGCCTCCAAGAAGGCGATCGCCTGGGCGCGCGAGAACGCCGCCCTCTCCGGCCTCGCCGATCGGCCGGTACGCTGGATCTGCGAGGACGCGCGCAAATATGTGCAGCGCGAGGCGCGCCGTGGTTCGCGGTACGAAGGGATCATCCTTGATCCTCCCAAATACGGCCGCGGCCCTACGGGCGAGGTCTGGCGCCTGTTCGAGGACCTGCCGGAAATGGTCCGGCTGTGCGCCGAGCTGCTATCCGAAGGCGCCCGCTTCCTGATCCTCAACGCCTACGCCGCGCGCATCTCGGGGGCCTCGCTCGCCGGGCTGTTGAGCGAGGCCCTGGTCGACCGCGGCGGGCGCATCGACTGGGGCGAGCTCGCCCTGGTGGAAGAGGCCGGCGACCGGATGATCGGCCTGTCCTTCTACGCCCGGTGGTCGGCATGAACGGGCGGACGGTCACCTCCCTCTCAAACCCGACGGTCAAGGCCGTCCGGGCCCTGCACCTTCGCAAGGCCCGCGAGGAGACTGGCCAGTTCGTGGCCGAAGGGCTGAAGATCGTCACCGACGCGGTCGAGCAGGGGTTTGCGCCGGAAATCCTGCTGTACGGGCGCGAGGCCGTGATCCATCCCCTGCTCGATCAGGCCCTGGCGGCGACGAAGGCCGCCGGCGGCGAGATCATCGAGGTCACGAAGGACATCCTCGCCAAGGTCTCGCGGCGCGACAATCCGCAGGCCGTGGTCGGCGTCTTCCGCCAGCGCTTCACGCCCCTGCCCGAACTGAAGCCCGCCGCAGCGCCCGTCTGGGCCGCCCTGCACCGGGTGCGCGACCCGGGCAATCTGGGGACGATCATCCGCACGGTCGACGCGGTGGGCGGCGGCGGGGTGATCCTGGTGGGCGAATGCTGCGATCCCTATTCGGTCGAGGCGGTGCGCGCGACCATGGGCTCGATCTTCGCCGTGGCCCTCGTCCGGGCGGACGAGGACGCGTTCGCGGCTTGGCGCACGACCTGGCCGGGCTCGGTGGTGGGCGCCCTGCTCAGCGCCACGGCCGACTACCGCGCCGCGGACTACCGCGCGCCGTCGATGATCCTCCTGGGCAACGAACAGCAGGGCCTGCCGCCGGAGATGGCGGGGCTGTGCGATGTCAATGTGAAGATCCCCATGCGCGGCCGGGCCGACAGCCTGAACCTGGCCGTTGCGGCGGGGGTCATGCTCTACGCCGCCTTGCCGTAGCGGGCCTTGCCGCCGTGACCTCGGCCGGCCCCGGAGCATCGGACGAGGCGGTCCGCTTCTTCAAAGGCTTCGCGCCGCCGCCCCGCGACTGGAGTTCTTCGGCCACTCTCTTGTGCAGCCGAGAATGCGCCTCCGCCTGCTGAAGGCAGCGGACATGAAGCGTCTCGAGCTCCGCGTCCGTCAGCTTTTCGATGCCGATGAACTGGTTTTCGGCCTCGGAGGTCAGGATCAGCTCGTCGAGCTTGGTCTGGATCGCCGCGCCGTCGCGGTTCTGGGTGTTCTGGATCAGGAACACCATCAGGAAGGTGACGATGGTGGTGCCAGTGTTGATGACGAGCTGCCAGGTGTCTGAAAAGGCGAACAGCGGGCCGGTGGTCGCCCAGACCAGAACCACCGCCAGGCACAGGACGAACGCCCAGGGACTGCCCGCGCCCTTGGCGGTCCCGTTAGCGAATCTGGAAAAGACGCGGTTGAAGCTCATGACGAAGGCTCCTCGGCGCAGGAACGGCCATGAGTGGAAATTGCTCCCGCGGTTCAGCTCCTGGGCTTGGCGCGCGTCGTGGGCGGCGCGTTCTGCGGGTCTTCGGGCCAGGGATGCTTGGGATAACGCCCGCGCATGTCGGCGCGCACGTCCCGCCAGGAGCCGCGCCAGAAACCCGGCAGGTCCTGGGTGGTCTGGATCGGCCGATGGGCTGGGGACAAGAGCGACAGGGTCAGGGGCGCGCCCGCGACGCTCGGGTGCTCGGACAGCCCGAACACCTCCTGCACCCGCACCGAGACCCGTGGCCCGCCCTCGGCGGCGTAGTCGATGGGATGGCGCTGGCCGGTGGGCGCCGTCCAGTGGGTCGGGGCCGCCGCATCAAGCCGCCGCTGGGCGTCCCAGGGCACGAGACCGCGCAGGGCGCCGTCCAGGTCGGACGCGGACAGGCCGGCCAGGGACCGCACCCCTATCAGCAGGGGCCCCAGCCATTCATCCAGGCGCGCCGTGAGCGCAGCGTCGGAGAGGTCCGGCCAGTCGTCCGGCGCCCGCGCCGTGAGAAAGGCGAGCCGCTGGCGCAGGCCCTGCGCCGCCTCGCCCCATGCGAGGAGCCCGAGCCCCTCGGCGCGCAGCCTGTCGGCGAGCGCCTGGGCGACCCGCGCCGGATCGGGCGCCTCGTCGAGGGCCTCGCGAACGACGATCCGGCCAAGCCGCGTAAGGACCTTCGCGCGCAGGCGGCCGCCGGGGCTTTCCTCGAGCCGGCTCTCGGTTTCGAGCTGATCGGCGAAGGCGGTCAGCAGGGCGGCCTCCGCAACGGGCGCGGCCAGCAGGATGCGGTCGCGCCGCTCGCCCCCGCCCAGTTCTGCGACCGCGAGCCAGGTCTCCCGCGCGAGCCCATCGGTGGGCTCCACGAAGGCGCCACGGCCGCTGACGAGCTGGAACTCGCCGCGCGGCCCCCGGGCCCGAGCGATGCGTTCGGGATAGGCGTAGGCCAGCAGGAGCCCGTCGTCGACCGCCGGCCCGGTCCCGGCCTTGCCCGCCAGGCCTGCCCAGCGCTCGGAAAGGCTGCGCGCGTCACGGGCGCGGGGCGAGCGGTCGCGCGCGAAGCCCTCCAACCGCGCGCCGAGGTCGACGTCGCGCCCGCCAAGCCCGACTTCCGTGAGCAGGGCCGCGATCTGGGCGGCGCGGACGCCCTGGCCGGACCCCGCCGCCTTCAGCACCATGTGCGCCAGGCGCGGCGCCAGGGGGAAGGCGGCCAGCGCCTCGCCGTGCGGCGTCAGCACCCCTGCGGCGTCGATCGCCTCCAGCCTTGCGAGCAGCGCCCTCGCCTCGGCGAAGGCGGCGGCCGGCGGCGGGTCGAGGAAGGCCATCGCCGCGGCATCGCGCACGCCCCAGCGGGTGAGATTGAGGGCCAGGCCCGACAGGTCCGCCTCGAGGATCTCCGGGTCGGCGAAGGCCGGCAGGGCGCGGGTCTCGGCCTCATCCCAGAGGCGATAGCAGACCCCCGGCTCCGTGCGCGCGGCCCGTCCGCGGCGCTGATCGGCCGCCGCGCGGCTGACCCGCACGGTCGCAAGCCGCGTCAGACCCCGGGCCGGGTCGTAGCGGGGGACGCGGGCTGCGCCGCCGTCAACGACCACCCGCACGCCTTCCAGGGTCAGGCTGGTCTCGGCGATCGAGGTGGCGAGCACGACCTTGCGCTTCCCAGGGGGCGCCGGCGCGATGGCCAGGTCCTGCTCGGCCGGGCCCAACGCGCCGTAGAGGGGCGCGATGATCACCTCCGGCCGGCGCAGGCGTTCACGCAGACGTTCGGCCGTGCGTAGGATCTCCCCCTGCCCGGGAAGGAAGGCGAGCACGCCACCGCTTTCCTCGGCCAGGGCCCGCTCGATCGCGCGGGCCATGCGCTCGTCCAGGGGCTGGCGATCGTCGCGGCCTAGGTAGCGGGTGTCGACCGGATAGGTCCGGCCGTGACTCTCGATGACCGGGGCCTCGCCCAGCAGGCGCGCCACGGCCGCGCCGTCCAGGGTCGCCGACATGACCAGCAGCCGCAGGTCGTCACGCACGAGTCCCTGGCTGTCACGCGCCAGGGCGAGCCCGAGGTCGGCGTCGAGGCTCCGCTCATGGAATTCGTCGAAGATCACGCAGCCGACGCCGGAGAGGCCCGGGTCGTCCAGGATCATCCGGGTGAACACCCCCTCGGTGACCACCTCGATCCGGGTCCGCGCCGAGACCCGCGACTGCAGGCGCACCCGAAAGCCGACGGTATCGCCCACCCGCTCGCCGAGGGTCGCCGCCATCCGCTCGGCCGCGGCGCGGGCCGCGAGCCGCCTGGGTTCCAGCATGATGATCCGCTGACCGTCCAGCCAAGCGCAGTCCAGCAGGGCCAGGGGGATGACGGTCGTCTTGCCCGCGCCGGGCGGAGCGACCACCACCGCGCAGGCGTGGCCGTCCAGCGCGGCCCGGAGCGCGTCGAGAACCTCGTGGATCGGCAGCATATGGGCGCGGATCTACCGCACCCGCCGGCCCTCCGTCACTCCGCCGGCGCGAGCGAGCGCTCGTGGAAGCGGGAGTGGTGATAGGCGTAGCCGAAGTAGACCACGAGCCCGATGGCCATCCAGATGAACAGGCGCGGCCAGGTCTCGACGGGCAGCTTGTAGATCAGGAAGGCGCAGCCGAGGGCGCCCACGGGGGCCGTGAACCAGATCGCCGGGGTCCGGAAGGTGCGCGGCAGGTCGGGGTGTTTGTAGCGCAGCCAGAGCACGCTCAGGCAGATCAGCACGAAGGCGAGCAGCGTGCCCATGGAGACCAGTTCGCCCAGGATCTTGATGGGGAAGAGCCCGCCGATCAGGGCGGCGAAGCCGGAGGTGACGATCGTTCCCCAGACGGGCGTGCGGGTCTTGGGGTTCACCTTGCTGAACGACTTGGGCAGCAGGCCGTCGCGGCTCATGGCGTAGAGGATGCGCGACTGGCCGTAGAGGAGCGACAGGATGGTCGAGCCCAGGCCGATCGTGACGCCGACATTGATCCACTGGGTCAGCCAGGCGAGCCCGGGCACCGAGGCCAGGGCCGTGGCCACTGGCGCGGGATTGTTGAGGGTCTGGTATGGCGCGAGCCCGATGAGGACCAGGGCCACGGCGATATAGAGGACGGTGCAGATGCCCAGGGACAGCATGATGCCGATCGGCATGGTCTTCTGCGGATCCTTCGCTTCCTGAGCGGCGGTCGAGACCCCCTCGAAGCCGATATAGGCGAAGAAGATCACGCTGGCGGCGCTGACGACGCCCCAGGGGCCGAAGTGGGCGGCGACATTGGCGGTGGCGGGGACGGCGGCGGGAATGAAGGGATGCCACAGCGCCGGGTTAACATAGGCCGCGCCGAAGCCGATCACCGCCAGGACGATCACCACCTTCAGGCTGACGATCAGGTTGTTGACCACCTTCGAGTGGGTGATGCCGGCGACCAGAGCAGCCGCCATCAGGCCGATAATGATCATGGCCGGCAGGTTGATGACCGCCCCGGTATGGACAAGATCATGCCCGTTGAAGTCGTAGGGCGCCGTGGTCCATTTCGTGGGAAGCGTTATGCCGAAGCCTGACATCAGCCGGTTGAAATAGCCCGACCAGCCCGCCGACACGGTGGCCGCGGCAATGCCGTATTCCAGGATCAGGTCCCAGGCGATCAGCCAGGCGAAGAACTCGCCCATGGTGGCGTAGGTGTAGGTGTAGGCCGAGCCGGCCACCGGGATCATCGAGGCCAGCTCCGCATAGCAGAGCGCCGCGAAGGCGCAGATCACCCCCGCCAGGACGAAGGACAGCACGATCGCCGGCCCGGCGTTTATGGCCGCCTGCTGGCCGGTGAGGACGAAGATCCCCGCCCCGATCACCCCGCCGATCCCGAGCAGGGTCAGGGAGGGCCAGCCGAGCCCGCGCTTGAGCGTGTGGTCCCCTTCCTCATTCGCCTGGGCGATGAGCACCTCGATCGGCTTTTTGGTGAAAAGTTTCATGAGGATTGTTTCCGGGCCCCGCTTCCGACTCGGTGAGATTAGGCATGCCGCCCGGCCTGCGGCAACGTCGCCGCCTGCGCCCCTTTCACATCGGCTCGGAATGTCCGATCTTAAAGCTTAGAAAAGGATCCGGATTTTGAACGACCAGAGTTTGCCTATCCGCGCGATGATCGCGCCCGTGACCCCGCTGCAGCAGAACTGCACGATCGTTTGGTGCACCAAGACCAATAAGGCCGCGATCATCGATCCGGGCGGCGAGGTTCCGCGCCTGCTGAACGCCCTGGAGGAGCACGGGCTGACGCTCGAGAAGATCTGGATCACGCACGGCCATCTCGACCATGCGGGGGCGACGGCCGCCCTGAAAGAAGCCACCAGCGTTCCGATCGAAGGGCCGCAGAAGGCCGACAGCTTCTGGATCGACCAGATCGACAACCAGGGCGCCCAGTGGGGCATGCCCGAGGCCCGCACCTTCGTCCCCGACCGCTGGCTGGAGGACGGGGACGTGGTGACGCTCGGCGAGACGGAGTTCGAGGTCCGCCACTGTCCGGGGCACACGCCCGGTCACGTGATCTTCTTCCACCGGGGCGCCCGGTTCGCCCAGGTGGGCGACGTGCTGTTCCAAGGCTCGATCGGCCGCACCGACTTTCCGCGAGGAAGCCATCAGCAATTGCTGGACTCCATCACCGGCAAGCTCTGGCCCCTGGGCGACGACGTGGCCTTCGTGCCGGGCCACGGCCCGATGTCCACCTTCGGGGCGGAGCGGCGCAGCAATCCCTTCGTGGCCGACGCGGTGCTGGCCCGATGAACCTTCCTGCCGATTTGCGCGGCTGAAACACCGGAGAGACGCGGAGTGGCGACAATGACCGCCATGGAAACCCAGACCCAAGCCCCCGCGCGGATCCTGATGGTCGATGACGACCCGGGGATCCGGGACGTCGTCGCAGACTTCCTGGGACGTCACGGCTATCAGGTGGAAACCGCCGCCGACGCCCGGGAGATGGACCAGGCGATCGCCCGCGGAGCGGTGGATCTCGTCGTCCTGGACGTGATGATGCCCGGCGAGGACGGCCTTTCGGTCTGCCGCCGGCTGGCGGCCGGCGACGGCCCGCCCATCATCATGCTGTCGGCCATGGGCGAGGAGACCGACCGCATCGTCGGTCTCGAGCTCGGCGCCGACGACTACCTGTGCAAGCCCTGCAATCCTCGTGAACTGCTGGCGCGGGTCCGGGCGGTCCTGCGCCGATCCGAGCAGCGTAGCGACAAGGGCGCGGTGGAGGTCGGGTGCGAGTTCGCCGGCTGGCGGCTTGACCTCGTTCGCCGCGAGCTCCGCTCGCCGCGGGGCATCGTGGTGAACCTGTCCACCGGGGAGTTCTCGCTGCTCCGGGCTTTCGTGGAGCGACCCCAGCGGGTGCTGACCCGCGATCAGCTGCTCGACTTCGCGCGGGGCCCTGACTCCGACGCCTTCGACCGGGCCATCGACGTGCAGATCAGCCGGCTGCGCCGCAAGCTGGACGACGGCGGCGGCCAGGACCTGATCCGCACGGTGCGCAACGAAGGCTATATGTTCATGGCCAAGGTGAAACGCGCGTGAGGGCGCCCTGGCGAACGTGGCCGACGGCGCCGCTGTTCGTCCAGCTCCTGGCGCTGATCGGTCTGAGCCTGGCCGCCGCCCAGGCGATCACCATCCTCATCTTCATGAACCTGCCGCCGCCGATCCCGGACTTCTACCGGCTGAACGAGGTGGCGCAGGTCTTCCGGGGCTCCACGCCCAATGTGGGAGAACGCCCGCCGCTGGTGATGCGCATCGTCGACCGGCCGCCCCAGCACATGCTCGACAGCCGGCTCGCGCCCGTCATCCGCCGCACCCTGGCCAAGGATCTGGGCGTGCCGCTGGAGCAGGTGGTGATCGGATCCAATCCGGGCAGATACGCCGACCGCCGCGCCTTTCGCATCCTGCGCGATCGCATGGCGCGCGAAGGCGCGAGCGAGGAGCACTTCCTGGTCGCGCCCTTCGAAGTCGCCGTGCAGTCCGCGGACGGCCGCTGGCGCGAGGTCCGCCCGGACCCAGGGCTCGGCCTCAGCGCCTGGCAACTTCGTTCGGCGCTATGGTTTGTCCTGTCGACCCTGGCCATGGCGCCGGTCGCCTACCTGTTCGCACGTCGGCTGTCGGGCCCGATACGCGTGTTCGCCTGCGCGGCGGAGCGGATCGGCCGCGACCCCGGCGGGCCGCCGCTGGCCCTGAAGGGCTCCACTGAGATCGACACCGCCGTGCGCGCCTTCAACGAGATGCAGGAGCGCCTTCGCCGCTACGTGGTCTACCACACTGGCATGGTGGCGGCGGTCGCCCACGACCTGCGCACCCCCCTCACCCGCCTGCGCTTCCGGATCGAGGCCATGCCCGAGGAGACCCGCGCCAAGATGGCCGCCGACATCGACCAGATGGAGACGATGATCTCGGCGACGCTGACCTTCGCCCGCGACGCCGCGCGGCCCAGCGAGCGCACCCCCCTGGAGCTGTCCTCCCTGGTGGAGAGCGTTTGCGACGAGATGGCCGAGACCGGCTCGCGCACCGAGGTGGCCCTGGGCGAGAAGGTGGTGCTGGACGGCGACCCGGTGGCGCTGCGGCGGCTGATCACCAACCTTGTGGAGAACGCCGTGAAATTCGGCGGCGGCGCCCGCGCCCGGGTCTTTCGCGACAACGCCGGCGCGGTGGTGGAGATCGACGACGACGGCCCCGGCATTCCGCCTGAGGACGCCGAGCGGGTCTTCGAGCCCTTCTACCGTCGCGAGCCGTCGCGTAACCGCCAGACGGGGGGCGCAGGCCTGGGCCTGGCCGTCGTCCGCTCCATCGCCAGGGGCCATGGCGGCGACGTGACCCTGATCAATCGGCGTGGCGGCGGGATGACCGCCCGGGTTCTCCTGCCGATCTGACCGGCCGATCTGGCCCCGGCGAGACTGCCCCGCCCCTGCCCGGCGGGAACGAATTCACCAAAGACGCGATTTTCTCGCAACCTCTGCCGCACTTCGTGGGTTTGCAGACCGTAAGCCGCACGACGCTCTCCGCGTTGAGCGCAATGCGAGTGTACGACGCCAGCCCAGGAGAAGCTGAATGGCCCTTGAAACCAACACCAAGCCGCGCGCCCGGCGCGGATTCGCCGCCATGAATCCGGAACGGCGTCGCGAGATCGCCCGCAAGGGCGGCGCCAGCGTGCCCGGCGAAAAGCGCAGCTTCGCCAAGGACCGCGATCTGGCGGCCTCGGCGGGCCGCAAGGGCGGCGAAGCGTCCCGGGGCGGCGGGCGGACCGCCGGGAAAGACATGGAAGGCTGAGACTGACGCCGCCGCCTGACCCAGGCCGGCGGCGCGCTGTCCAGACGCCGACCCACCGTCACGGCCAAGGCCGTGGCGGTGTCGGCGTGTCCGATCAGTCCTGCAAAAGCACCACCGCGAAGGCCGGATCCGGGTTCGCCCAGGTCCGCGCAAGGCGCCATCCCGCCAGGCCGGCGAGCTCGGCGAACCCCTCCAGGGTGAACTTGTAGGAGTTCTCCGTGTGGAGCGTCTCGCCGGCGGCGAAGCCGAAGACACGGCCCGCCACCGAGACCTGCTGATCGCACAGGCTCTCCAGATGCATTTCGATCCGGCTTTCCTGCGCGTTCCAGACCGCGCGGTGCGCGAACCGCTCCGGCTCGAAGGTCCCGCCAAGCTCGCGGTTGATGCGCGTGAGCAGGTTGCGGTTGAACGCAGCAGTCACGCCCCGGGCGTCGTCATAGGCCGCCGTCAGCACCGCCGCGTCCTTGACGAGATCGATCCCCACGAGGAAGCCGGCGCCTTCGCCGAGCAGACGTCGCGCGCTCTCCAGGAAGGCCTTGGCTTCCTGCGGCGTGAAATTGCCGATCGTCGAGCCCGGGAAGAAGCCCACGTGCGGCAGGCCTTCGGTCTCGCGCGGCAGGTTCAGCGCCGTCGTGAAATCCTCCACGAGCGGCGCCACGACCAGGTCGGGGTAGTCGGCCGTGATCGCCGCAGCCGCCGCGGCCAGGGCGTCGGGACTGATGTCGATCGGCGCATAGACTGACAGCCAGGGCGCAGCGTCCAGGAGGAGGCGCGTCTTGACGCTGGCGCCGCTGCCGAACTCCACAAGGGCCGCGCTGTCGGGAATCGTGGCGGCGATCTCCGAGGCGGCCCGGGTCAGAAGGCCGATCTCCGTGCGGGTCGGGTAGTATTCGGGCAGGTCGCAGATCGCCTCGAAGAGCCGCGAGCCCTCGGCGTCGTAGAAATACTTGGGCGGAATCTGCTTTTGCGGCTGGGCCAAGCCAGCCAGCACGTCGGCCTCGAACGCCGACGGGGCCGGCGAAGGCCGATGGCGCGCTGAGGGGTCGCGCGCCAGCCGGACGCCGGAGAACATCCATCGCTGCTCCGGCGCGAAGAAGTTCCGATAGGTGGCGCGCACGTGCCCTTCAGGTGTGACGCAGGCGCCCCCTCGCAGGACGAACTGGCCGGCCATGAACTTGCCGTTGTACTCGCCCACCGCCCCGGTCGCGGGCCTAAAGCCCGGATAGGGGGAATAGGCGCTGCGGGTCCATTCCCAGAGGTCGCCATAGACCTGACGAAGCCCGCCTGGCGGGCCGGCGGCGGCGGGCTCCAGCCGCGCCGGATGCAGAAACCGCCCCGCGGCCGACAGGCCCTGGGCGGCGTGCTCCCACTCCGCTTCCGTGGGCAATCGGGCGCCGACCCAGGTCGCATAGGCCTCGGCCTCATAGAAGCTCACATGGACGACGGGGGCGTGCGGATCCACCGGCCGTAGCCCGTGAAGGGTCATGGTCCGCCACTCACCCCCCTCGCACCGCCAGTAGAGCGGCGCCTGCCAGCCTTCCGCCTGGGCGCCCGCCCATCCGGCCGACAACCAGAATTCGGGGCGCGCATATCCGCCGTCGGCCATGAACGCCATCCACTCGGCGTTGGTGACGAGCCGATCGGCGAGCTCATATGGCTCCAGGAAGACGCGATGGCGGGGCCCTTCGTTGTCGAAGGCGAAGCCCGGGCCGGCATGGCCGATCTGGGTGAGCCCTCCCTCGAAGGCTGTGAAGCCGGCGGGACCAGGATCCTGCGCCGGCGCAGCAGCGCGCGGCGGGGCGTAGGCCGGACAGATCGGCGACTGGGCGAACAGGTGCAGGATGTCCATCAGGATCAGTTCCTGATGCTGCTCCTCGTGGGCGAGGCCCAGTTCGACGAGATCGGCCGGCGCGAGGCCGTCCTCGAACAGGCGCGCCATGCCGGCGTCCACATGCGCCCGGTAGGCCAGCACGTCGGCGACCGACGGGCGGGTGATCAGCCCCCGCTGAGGCCTGGGGTGCCGCGGCCCGACCGCCTCGTAATAGGAGTTGAACAGATAGCCGAACCGCGGGTCGAACAGGCGATAGCCCGCCAGCCGCGGGGCCAGCAGGAAGGTCTCGAAGAACCAGGTCGTGTGCGCCATGTGCCACTTGGTGGGACTGGCGTCCGGCATCGACTGGGCGACCTGGTCCTCAGGCGTCAGGTGGCGGGTCAGCCCCTCGCTCGCCTGGCGCACGGCGCGGTAGCGCGCGGCCAGGTCGGTCGGCGGCGGCAGGGTGTCGGCGTGTGTGGCGCGCCCAGCTGCGTCGTCGGCTAACGCCATGGTTTCAACCCTTCCGCTGACAGCCCCGCGGGGACCCGGTTTCCCGCCCCAGCCGCAACGTCGTCTCGCCGCCGGAGTTCCTCAAACGTGGGCGGCCGGCGGGCGATTACAACCCGGAACGGTTGGCTCCGGGGGCGCGTTCAGTCTTCAGCCCGCGCTAAGGCGACGGCGCTGCGACGCAGGCGAAAGCAGTTCGAGATGGCGGCGGCAGCGCAGGATTGGCGGAACGAAATCACCCAGTTGATTCCGGCTCTGCGCGCCTTCGCCTGGTCCTTGAGCCGCAATCGATCCGACGCCGACGACCTGGTCCAGGAAACCCTAGCCAAGGCGCTCACCAACCGCGATCGGTTCGAGCCCGGCACCAACCTGCGCGCCTGGCTCTTCACGATCCTCAGAAACACCTACTACTCCAACGCCCTGCGGCGCCGGCGGGAGATCCGCGACGAGACCGGCGCCTACGCCATGTCGCTCGCCTGTCCGCCGATGCAGGACTGGAGCCTGGCCATGCGGGCCCTGCAGGCGGCCCTGGCCGAGTTGCCGGACGATCACCGGGACGCGCTTATCCTCGTGGGCGGGGCGGGCTTCAGCTACGAGGAGGCCGCCGAGGTCTGCGGCTGCGCCCTCGGCACGATCAAGAGCCGGGTGAACCGCGCCCGCGCAAAGCTGTTGAAGCTGATGGACGTCAAGGGCGCCAGCGGGGTGATGGCGTCCGACCCGCTGCCGTCGCCGGCCGCTGGGCGGCGCTAGGCTCGTTTGGGCTTGCGGCGGCGCGGCGGGGCGGCCTCGCTGGAGGTCTCGTCGAGCTGGTCGATCAGGGAAAGCAGGCGGCTGGGAATCGGTCGCCGGATCAGCGCGTCGAACATCTCGCGCACAGCCGAATCGACAGAGGCGAACTGGCGGGGATCATCGGGGTCACGCGCCATTTTTCGCGCTCCAGGCGAATTCCACCCTCGTAAATACACCCCACTGGGCGAGCGACAACGCGACAGGAGAGCGCATGGTGCGGACATTGTCATGATCCTGGCCTATGTCAGGATCAGCCCGGAACGAAGATAAGCCACAAAGCCGCCCCATCGGGACCCAGCCCGCCCTCGAAAGCCCACCCATGAACGACACGACTCTGGCTCACGGCCTTCGTGAGCGCCTGGCCACATATCAGCGTCCGCACCTTGGCCGCAGCTTGCTGGAGATCGCCTGGACGGCCCTGCCGCTGGCCGCGCTCTGGATCGCAGCCCACCTGGCCGTGAGCAATGGCCTATGGTGGGGCACGGCGCTCACGCCGGTGGCCGCGATGTTCCTCGTCCGCCTGTTCATGATCCAGCACGACTGCGGCCACGCCGCCTTCTTCCGGTCGCGCCAGGCGAACGAATGGACCGGCCGCGCAATCGGCGTCCTGACCATGACGCCCTACGACTACTGGCGGCGCACCCACGCCATCCACCACGCCACCTCCGGCAACCTGGACCGCCGGACGCTCGGCGGCGTCGAGACGCTGACGGTGGACGAATACCGCGCGAAGTCGCGCCTGGAACGGTTCGGCTATCGCCTCTACCGCAACCCGCTGGTCATGTTCGGCCTGGGCCCTGGCTACATGTTCGTGCTGCAGCACCGCCTGCCCGTGGGCCTGATGCGCGAGCGCGGCGCCTGGCTGAGCGTGATGGGCAATTCCCTGGGCCTGGTGCTTCTCATCGTCCTGCAACTGCTCCTGGGCGGGTGGCATGGCCTGGTCATGGTGCACCTGCCGATCGTCGTCATGGCGAGCGCGGTGGGCGTGTGGCTGTTCTACGTCCAGCACCAGTTCGAGGGGGCCTACTGGGTCCGCAACAAGGGCTGGAGCGCCGAGGCCGCCGCCCTGCACGGCAGCTCACACCTCGATTTGCCCGCGCCCCTGCGCTGGCTGACCGCCAACATCGGCGTCCACCACGTGCACCATGTCGGCTGCAAGATCCCCTTCTACCGCCTGCCGGAGGTGCTCCGCGACATCCCGGACCTGAAGCCCGTGAGCCGCATCACCCTGGCCGACGTGCCCGGCACCGTGCGGCTGGCGCTCTGGGACGAGGTCCGCGGCCGGCTGGTGTCGTTCCGCGAGGAACGGCGCGAACGGAAGGCCCAGATCATGCATCCGCCGCAGCACGCTCCGCTGGAGCCGGCCGGAGCCTAGATCACGCCGGACTTGCCCTTCGGGACATCTTCCGCCTCCATCGTCGGACACGGCGGAACAAGGACGGCGATATGTTCGTGGCGGTCTATTGGTGGCGCGTCCATCCGGGCAAGGAGGCCCAGTTCCGCGAGGCCTGGCGCCGCGGAACCGAGCTGATCACGACCACCTACGGCAGCTATGGATCGCGGCTCCACCAGGACCGGGACGGCCGTTTCGTCGGCTATGCGGAATGGCCGGACGAAGCCACCTGGCGCGCGGCCTTCGACGCGCACATGACCTATGAAGACCCCGAAGCGCGCCAGATGTTCGTGGACGCCGTGGCCGAGAGCCCGCCCGGCGGCGAGCCGGTCTTCGCCATGACGGTCACCGACGATCTCCTCCTGCGCGCCGGCGCGCAAACGGCCTGAACGGGCGGCGGAACATCGGCCCTCCCCTGCCGTTCTGCCGATACGCCGACGCGGCGTATTTGGATCAGACCAGAGGAGGTCCCCATGAGGGTGGCTGAATGCATGACGCGGGACGTAAGCCTCGCGAGCCCGGACCAGACGATCCAGGAGGCCGCGCAGATCATGGCCGGCATCGACGCAGGAGTGTTGCCGATCAGCGAGAACGACCGGCTGGTCGGCATGCTCACGGACCGTGACATCACAGTGCGGGGCGTGGCGCGCGGCTGCGGACCGAACGCGCTGGTGCGCGACGTGATGAGCGCCGAAGTGATGTACTGCTTCGAGGACGAGGACGTGGAGGACGTCCTGCAGAATATGGGCGACATCAAGGTCCGGCGCCTGCCGGTCGTCAGCCGCGACAAGCGCCTGGTGGGCATCATCTCCCTGGGCGACATCGCGCTGAGCGGCGAGAAGCCGAGCGCCGGGCGGGCCCTCTTCGAAATCGCCGAGCCCGGCGGCCCGCATTCGCAGGCGCGGCACTAGCGGCCAGCGGCGGCTGGGCGGAGGAAGGTGGCGGTGACGCAGGGATTCGAACCCTGGATACCCTTTCGGGTATGACGATTTAGCAAACCGTTGCCTTCAGCCACTCGGCCACGTCACCCGCGATTTGATTCGGGTTGTCTCCCGCCTTCCCCGCGCGGCCCGGGAGGCCGGCGTCGAAGGACGCTCTCCATAGCCGAACCCGGGGCGGCGGGGCAACGCCTGAGCGCGGATTTGCCGATTGAGGGGTCGGGTCACGGCCGCGGGTTCGTGGCGGGATGATCAACCACCGCTCTTGATCCCGACCAGGCGGCCCTTCGAGCATGTCTTCCGTTCACCGCGTTTTGGGCCCGAAAGGCCCGGCTGCACGCCCCTGCGCCACCGGGTTTTAATGGCCGCGTTAACGGCGTGCTCAGATCGCTCTGCCACGCTGAGGCGTACTCGGTCCGGTCAAAATAATCATGTCGTTCATCTCGCAGCTGCAAAGCGCCCCGGTCGCGCCTGAAGACGCAGCTCCGCCTGCGGAGGCGGACCGCCGCGGACCGTTCCGCCCCAAGCGGTTGATCTCCACGCGTGAGCGCCTTCGGGGTCGCGCGGTGGCCGGAACCTTCCAGGTCGCCGATGCGGCCGCGGCCATGGCCGTGTCCGTCGCCACCGCCCAGCTTGCGCCGGACGATTCGTCCCTCGCGCCGTTCTTCACCGCGCCGCTGACGCTGGTCGCCGCGCTGATCATCTTCCGCGTCTATCGTTTCGGGCGCCGCGAGAGCCTGCCGCTCCACCTGGCCCGCCTGACCCTGGCCACCGTCGTGGCCGCCGGCGTCGCCGCCCTCGCCCTGTTCCCCTTCGTCCGCGAAACCGGCTTCGTGCCCGCCGTGGAGGTGTGGCTGATGGTGGCCCTGGCCGCCCTCCTGCCCCTGCACGCGATCTGGTGGTCGTGCGTGCGGCGCTGGCGTGAGAATGGGCGGCTGACCCCCAACATCGTCGTGGTGGGCGCCACGGGCGCCGCCGAGCGCCTGATCGTCGCCAACCTGAAGCGGCGCGAGGCCAACGTGCTGGGCGTGTTCGACGACCGCGCCGCCCGCGCTCCCGGCAAGGTCCGCGGCGTGCCGGTGCTGGGCGACACCCAGGACCTCGTCGCCCATCGGATCATGCCCTATGTCGACCGTGTGGTGATCACGGTGCCGTCGCGGGCCCGGGCGCGGGTGCGCGAGCTGATCGAGCGGCTCCGCGTCCTGCCCAACGAGGTCGCCCTGCTGCTGGACGGCGAGGACGCCGCCTACGAGGCCAGCGCCCTGACGCGCGTCGCCGACGTGCCGCTGGCGCACATATCCGGCCCGCCGGCCGACGAGATGCGCGCCTTCGTCAAGCGCGCCCAGGACCTGATTGTCGGCGGCCTTGGCCTGGTCGTGGCCGCGCCGATCATGCTGCTGATCACCGCGGCGGTGCGGCTCGACAGTCCCGGCTCCGCCCTGTTCCGCCAGCGGCGCCATGGCTTCAACAACGAAGAGATCGTGGTCTGGAAGTTCCGCTCCATGCGGATCGAAACCGCCGACGCCACCGCCGCGCGGCAGGTGCAGGCGGACGATGAGCGCGTCACGCGGGTCGGGCGCTTCATCCGGGCCACCAGCCTCGACGAGCTGCCGCAGCTCATCAACGTCCTGCGCGGCGAGATGTCCCTGGTCGGCCCCCGCCCGCACGCGGTCGGCATGCGCACCGGCGACGTGGAATCCGCCCGCCTCGTGGCGGAATACGCCCACCGTCACCGGATGAAGCCTGGCCTCACCGGCTGGGCGGCGATCCATGGCTCACGCGGGCCGGTCGACACCCCGGCCCTGGTGCGCCGGCGGGTGGCGCTCGATATCGAGTACATCGAACGCCAGTCCTTCTGGCTTGACCTCTATATTCTCGCAATGACGGTTCCCTGCCTGTTCGGCGACCGTACGAGCGTGCGATAGAGCCGCCCGGACCCACGAAAGAGCGGCGATGTTCTGGAAAGGCGTGATCGGCTACCTGCCGGCCAATCTGGTGCAGGCGGCGGTGGGGCTGCTCACCATCGTCATCTTCACGCGCCTGCTGACGCCGGACCAGTACGGGTACTACGCCCTCGGCTTCACGGTGATGACCCTCGCCCACACCCTGCTGTTCACCTGGAACGAGGCCGCCATGGCCCGTTTCTGGGCCGGCGAGGAGATCAAGGGCGAGACGCGCGACCACCTGGCGACGATCTACCGGGTCTGGGCCGTGCTGCTGATCGCGCTGCCCGTCGCGGCGGGCCTGACCCTCCTGTGGCCGATGGCGCCCGGCCTGCGTATCGCCGCCTTTGCGGGCCTGGCGGCGATCCTTCCCCGGACCCTCGAAAAGCTCTTCCAGGAACGCCGCCGCGCCGCCGGCGAGGTCCGCGGCGCCGTGGCGCTCGACATGGGCATGACCGGCGGCGGGTTCCTGCTGGGCGCGGCCATGGCCTGGGCCGGCCTGGGGGGCGCCGCGCCGCTGCTGGGCGCCGGGGCCGCCGCCACGATCTGCCTGGTCTTCGTGCTCCCCCAGGAATGGGCCAAGTCCGCCGGCGGCCGGTTCCAGCCAGAGCGCGCACGCCTCTACGCCGCCTATGGCGCACCCGTGGCCCTGTCGCTGATCCTGGGACTGGTCCTGTCGTCGACCGACCGTCTGCTGATCGCAGCCTTCCTCGACGAGGCGAAGGTCGGCGTCTACCACGCCGGCTACAGCCTCGCGAACCGCACCCTGGACGTCGTCTTCATCTGGCTCGGCGCCGCGGGGGGCCCAGCCCTGATCATGGCGCTCGAGCGCGGCGGACCGGAAGCCATGCGCAAGGCGGCGCGCGAGCAGAGCGCCTTCATGATCCTCCTCACCCTTCCGGCGGCCGTCGGCCTGGCCATGGTGGCGCGACCGCTCGCTGAGATCCTGGTGGGTCCGCAACTGCGCGTGGGCGCGGCCCAGGTCACGCCCTGGATCGCCGCCAGCGGCTTCCTGGCGGGCATGACCACCTACTATTTCAGCCAGGCCTTCACCCTGGCCCGGCGCACCACCCTGCTCCTTGTCGCCATGACCGTGCCGGCGATCGCCAACATCATCCTCAACGTCGTGCTGATTCCCCGCATGGGGCTGCAGGGGGCGCTGGCTGCGACCGTCATCAGCTATGGCCTGGGGCTCGTCGCCTATCTGATCCTGGGCCGCGGCCCCATGGCCCTGCCGATCCCCTGGAAGAGCCTGGCCCAGGCGGGGTTCGCGACCGGGGTCATGGCCCTGGTGCTGAGCCGCCTGCCCTCCAGCGGCGGCATTGTCGAACTGATCCTGAAGTCGGGCGTCGGGGCGATCGTCTACGGCGTCATCGCCTACGCCCTCGACATCAGCGAGATGCGCAGCCGGGCGGGCGAGGCGCTGCGCATGCTCCGGGCGAGGACGGCGACGTGAGCACGCCGCAGGAAGTGCGGGTCGCCAACGCGGCCTGGGGCGACGGCGCCGCGAAGCTCTCGGTCCTGATCCCGTTCAAGGGCAAGGGCGACGATCCCAGCAACCTCATCATCATGCTCGGGCGCGAAACAGTGGCGGTCGAGCTGGTGATCCTGGATGACGGCACTGGCGACCCTGTGCTTGCAGACCGTGTGGCGCAGGTGGTCCGCGCCTCCCCGCTCCCGGCGCTGTTCATCTCCCTGCCCAGCAATGTCGGACGGGCGAAGGGCCGCAACCGGCTGGCGGCTGAGGCCCGCTCCGGCCACTTCCTGTTCCTGGACAGCGACATGGCGCCCGACGACGACGCCTTCCTGGGAAGCTGGCTCGCCCACATCGCGGCCGAGGACCCGCCCGTGACCTTCGGCGGCTTTTCGCTCAAGCAGGTCCCCCTGCGACGCGATCAGGCTTTGCACCGCCAGATGGCCGCCCATTCGGATTGCCTGCCGAGCGAGGTGCGCCGCCTCCACGCCGAAAAGCACATCTTCACCTCCAATCTCCTGGTCCGGCGTGACGTCTTCGCCGCCGATTCCTTCGACGAGGGCTTCTCCGGCTGGGGCTGGGAGGACGTGGAATGGGGCATGCGCGTCGCCCGCCGCTGGCCGATCCGCCACATCGACAACACCGCCACCCACCTCGGCCTCGACACGGCGGCGACCCTGGCCCTCAAGTACGAGCAGTCGGCCACGAACTTCGCGCGCGTGGCCACGAACCACCCCGAGGTCGTGCGCAGCTATCCCAGCTACCGCGTGGCCCAGGCGCTGAAGCGGGCTCCCCTTCGCAGCCTGTGGCGTCCGGTGCTAAAGGCCTTGGCGTTGACCGACGGGGCGCCCCTGCCCGCCCGCGCCTTCGCCATGCGGCTCTATCGCGCGGCGCTCTACGCAGAAACGATCTGATGACCTACGCCGACGCCTACTCCGCCGATCGCTCGCTGAAGGGCAAGATTCGCCGGCGTGTGGTCCGGTTGGCCCACCGCCGGCCGATGGGCGTCGATCCGGGCCGGCCGATGGTGTCCTTCACCTTCGACGACGCTCCGGCGACAGCGGCGATCGTCGGCGCACACGCGCTGGAATCGCGCGGCGTTCGGGGCACCTACTATGTCGCCGCCGGCCTGGCGGGCGCGCTGGAACCCATGGGCGTGTGCGCCGAGGCCGCCGACTACCAGCGCCTCAACGCCGCCGGCCATGAGATCGCCTGCCACACCTATTCGCACCTCGACTGCGGCCAGGCCACGGGCGCCAGGGCCTCGGCGGATGTGGACGCCAATGCAGAAACGCTGCGCGCCTGGGGCGCGCCCGCGCCGGTCACCTTCGCCTATCCCTATGGGGACGTGGGTTTCGGGCCCAAACAGGCGCTCGGGGGCCGCTTCAAGCTTCTGCGTGCGCTGCACCACGGCGTCATGGTCAAGGGCAGCGACCTCAACCAGGCCCCGGCGGTCGGGATCGAAGGCCCGGGTGGCGAAGCGCTCGCCCGGCGCTGGATCTCCATCGCGCACCAGCGCCGCGCCTGGCTGATCCTCTACACCCACGACGTGCGCGAAGACCCGTCCCCCTGGGGGTGCACGCCCGAAGCCCTGGGCCGGCTGATCGATGCAGCGCTGGCCGAAGGTTTCGAGGTCACGCCGGTCGCGGAGGCCGCACGCAAGCTGGCGCTCTGAGACGGCGCGTCGGCGTCCGGCAGGACGAGCTTGGTCGCTATGGCGCAGAAGATCACCCAGCGGATGTCGTTGTAGATCGCCCCGACGCTCTCGGTCAGCGTCATCAGGCCGTAAACCACCAGATAGGGCGCCGCCAGGTACTCGCCGCGCCTGCGGAACGCCGCCGCCGCGCCGAGGACCATGGTCTGCAGGACGAACAGGGCGAAAGCGCCCAGGCCGAATACGCCAAGGCCAAGCCACTGTTCGATCCAGGCGTTGTGCGCGTGGTTGGGTTTGAAGCCGGCGTCGGCGATGATCCGGGCCAGCGGCCCCCAGAGCCCCTTCTCGTCCCAGACCACGCCATAGCCGTACCCGGTCCAGGGCTGCTCGGCGATCTGGCGCATCGTCGCCGACCAGATCTTGGTTCGGCCGGTGAAGGTGGCGTCCTTGCCCAGCACGGCGAAGAACAGGTCGGCGGCGAAGAGGAGGCCGCTGGCCAGGAGCATCACGCCCAGCACGGCGATCCACCCGCTGGCCACGCCGGCCGCCGGGCCGCGCCGCGCCACAGCCACGAACGCGATCGCGCCCAGCCCCAGGAGCAGGGACATCAACGCCGTCTTGGAGGTGGACATGAGCACCAGGAAGACCGCCAGCAGCGCGAACGCCGACCAGAACCGCCTGCGCCGCGGATTGAAGATCGCGGCGGCGATCATGATCACCGCGCCGATGGCCATGTTGCCGCCCAGGGCGTTCTTCTCCAGCCAGACCCCGCGCCACGCCCCTGGAAACAGCTCCGACATCACCCCGATGGACGGAAAGACGACGGCGGCGATCAGCGAGGCGACCGCGCCGATGGCGAACGCCGCCGCCACCGCTTCGGTCAGCCTCGTCCAGCCGTAACGCACCCCCAGGACGACGCCGGACAGGCTGGTGCAGTATAGGGCGAACACCCGCCGCGTGGTCTGGTCCGGCGCGATCGACCAGACGGTCGACAGGGCGGCGATCAACATCAGGACGATCAGGAAGGGCTGGCGCAGCAGCGCCTGCCTGGTCCTTCCCCAGTGGCGCCACAGGAACACCGCGCCGACCATGTAGGCTGGAAAGTAGCAGGCCCGGATGAGCCCGCCCGCCGCCTCGGCGCCCGCCCCGTCGCCGACCAGTGGAAACACCCAGGCCTGGCTGTAGGCGACCAGCATGCCTATAGCCGCCGCGTGCGCCAGCCCGCTCAACAGGGCGTCGGGCCGGATTTCGCCAGGACCCGTATGGTCCCAGGCCGTCAGGCTCACGGAATGAGGCCCTTGAGGAAGCCTGGCGGGGCCACCGTCCCGCGATTGAAGAACAGGCCCGCCACCGATCCGCCGCCCTCGATGATGGCGTCACGCAGCATCGCCGGGGCGCGCACGTCGGTCTGATCGGCTGCGACCACCAGCACGGTCTGGTCCATGAACGGGGCCAGGATCGCCGCGGCGTGCGACCGGTCGGCCGACGGCGCGTCCACGATGACGAGGTCCGCGTGGCGGCGCATCGCCTGCCAGTAGTCCTCCTGGGTGAGCACATGCACGGTCTGGCCGGCCCGCAGCGCCTCGCGGCGGAACCGGGTCACCCACCAGCGCGTCGCGCCGACGCGGTAGGCGGCGAGGAAGGCCGCATCCGGCCACGGTTTGCCGTCTTCGCCGATCGCCGGCGGCCGCACCGTGAAGAAGACCGACCCGTCGGGCGTCGCGGCGACCGCCGGCCCCAGGGCGCCGTAACGCCCGGCGTCGGCGCGGATGGCCCCGTACTGGGGCGCGGCCAGCAGGTCGAGGTCGATCAGCCAGACCGAGCGGACGCCGCCGCGGGAGGCGTGCAGAGCCAGCTCCCGCGCGATGGTGGACGCCCCCTCGCCGGCGCGGGCCGCCACGACCTGGATCAGCCTTGGCCGCCCAGGCGCGGGGGCGCCGAGGGAGGTCCAGAGCTCCGACATCTCAACGCTGAGATCCACCATGGGTCGAATCGATGTGCCCGCAACAGCCGTCAAGCTAGCGCAAGTTGCACGGCGCGGGACGGCCCATCACCGCTCAGGCCTTCATCTGGGCGACGCCAAGCACCGGCAGGTCAAGCGTGCGCGCCGCCGTACGCGGCGTCGGCATGCCGGGCCGCAGGAATGCGCGCAGCAGACCGGCGCAGACCGCGGTGAAGCCCGCGAACATCAGGGACAGGATCGCCACCGGCGATTTCAGGCTGGAGCCGCGGGTGGGCGGCAGGGCGCGCTCGACGATCCGCACCGAGTCGTTGCTGAACGCCGCGATCTCCTGCGCCGCCCGGCTCTGCTGTTCGCGCACGGTGAAGTCGCGGACATTGGTCTGCAGGACGTCGCGGTCGAGGCTGAGCTCCTGATAGACCGGCTCCAGCGCGGCGAACTTGATGCGGCGGTCGGTGATCTGCGTCACCTGCCGATTCAGCTCCGCGAGCGAGGTCCTCAGCGCCTGCACCTCGGCGGCCAGCTGAATGCGCTCGGTCTGGACGGTCTGGTAGACGGGATTGATCCCAAAGCGGCGCATGCCGTCGCCGACAGTGCGCCCCGCGGCGACCCCGGCCTCCATCTGCGCGATCTGCGCGTCGAGCTCCTTCACGGGCTGGGCGTCGGCCTTGTAGCGGCTGAGCATGTCCTCGCGCTGCACCCGCATCTGCATCAGCTTCTCTGCGCCGGCGTTGGCCTGGTCGCGGGAAAGGCCGATTTCCGCGGGCACCAGGCCGAGCTGGGTGTCCAGATTGCGCAGGCGCCCCAGGCGGTCCTGGAGCTGCGCCTCGTTCTGGTATTTCTGCTGCTCGATCTGGGCCTGGAGCTGGGAGAGCGAAGCCTTCTCCGCGACGAAATCGCCGATCCGGTTCTGGTTGAGGAACTGCTCATAGGCGTCATCCGCCTTGCCGAGCTGCTCCTCGAAACCGCGTCGCTGCGCCTCCAGGGCCGGCGAGGTGACCTCGGAAAGGACGTTGCGCCGATAGACCAGATATTCCTCGAGCAGGGCGTTCAGGACCTTGGCGGCCACGTCCGGATCCGCATGGGAGAAACTGACGCGGAGGATGGGGGTGTCGGGCGCCGTCTGGACCTTGAAGTGGGTGGTCATGTTCTGGATGGCCCGCCCCATCACCTTGCGCTTGGTCTCCGGGTCGGCGACCGCGTAGGCCTTGGCCAGTTCGGGATAGATGAGCCCGATGCCCAGGCGCTCGATCACGCGCTGCTTCAGCTGGGCGCTCGAAAGGATCTCCGTCTCGGCCTGGATGACCGAATCGGCGTCCGGCACTGCGCCTCGGCCGGCGTCCCCTGCCCGCGGCTCATAGACGTACTCCTGGCCGAGCCGCACGAGGACGCTCGAATAGGCGGGATAGACGGTCTTCATCGACACCGCGGCCGTTAAGCCGAGGATGAAGATGACCGCGAACACCACCGCCATCAGCAGACGCTCGCGCCACAGGAGCGCCGGGATGTCCCAAAGGTCGTAGCGCAGGCGCGTCTTCAGGGCCGCCGGGGTCTCGGCCTGCTGCGTCAATGTCCAAGCGCCAGGCGCCGCCATGCCGAATCCGACCCGTCCCAAAGGCTTCAGGCGCACACTCGCCTTGCGCGCTTAACGGTCCGTTACCCATTCTCCTTAACCTTCCCGCCATGATCGCAGACGCCCGCATAACTCGCCGGAATGCGCTTCTGGGGACCGCGCTCCTGGGAACGCTCCTGATCGGTGGCGCCGCCGCTGCAGGCGCAGCCCCGGTTGCCCCTGCCGGCTTCGCCGACATCCCCTATGCTGACTGGAGCGACGACGAGCCGCCCTACCGGCTCTTTCCCGGCGACGAGGTCGAGGTGAACATCCCCTCCGCGCCCGAACTGAACAGGTCCGCCATTGTTCAGCCGGACGGCCGCATCGGGCTGGCGCTGGTCGGCTCGGTCATGGTGGCCGACCGCACCCTCGAAGAGGCGCAAGGCGCCCTTGGCCAGGCCTATGCCCAGCACCTGCTGCGGCCGGCGGTGACCCTGTCGGTCAAGGCAGCGCCATTGAAGGTGTTCGTAGGCGGCGAGGTCGGCACGCCTGGCGTCATCGACATGAACGGGGATGCGGACGCCCTGCGAGCCATCGTACAGGCCGGCGGCCTGAGGCCTTCGGCCGATCTCCGTAAAGTGATCGTTCTACGCCGCGGGCCCGACGGGCGCGGTATGATGCGGACCGTCAATCTTGCCCGCGGCCTGCACCGCGGCGAGGTCGACCTTGTGCCGCTGCGGCGCTTCGACATCGTCTATGTGCCGCGGAGCGGCGCGGCGGCGGCCGGCGTCTTCGTCCAGCAGTACTTCCGGGACATCATCCCGGCCACGCTGGGCTTCAGCTACGCCCTGGGCGCACGCTCGGTACGCTGAGCGCCCAGGAAAGCCTCGTCAGCCGTGGGCCAGCCACTCGCGGGCCGCGCGCTGCGCTTCGGCGACGTCCTCGGCGGCCATCTCCTGGCTCAGCTCCTTGCGGTAGAGCTTGGCTTCCACCGAGCCGCGCATCGCCGCCAGGTTGAACAGCATGTGCGCCGAGACATAGTCGAGCGGCGCGCCGCCCTGGCCGGTCGAATACAGCAGGCCCAGGCGGAACAGTTCGTCCCCAGTGGCCTCGGGCGTCGGCAGCGGCAGACCCCTCGACGTTTGCGTTTCCATGCTCATGAGCATGATCCTCACCCCGTTTCCAATCGACGGCGTTCGTTCTGAACACCTTCAAGTCGATCATCCCGGGTGCCAGGAGAGTCGCCCGCGCCTGAACATATAGTTAACCGCGCATGCGACGTTGCGTACACGCAACAGTCGCGCCCTCGGCCGCCTTCATTCGCGCGAAACCTGTCTGTCTGCGAGATTAACGGGCGCGCTGATTGAACAGGATCCGCCGGACCTCTTCCGCCGCCGCGCCCTGGCCGGTCGCCAGCTCGGCGGTGAAGGCCTTGCCCTTCTCCAGAGCGCGGCCCACGGCGGGCCGTTCGCCCACCCGGACCTTCCAGGCTTTCAGGTGTGGAAACGCCTCAAGGTCGAGGGCGGCGTCGGACTTCCCCTGCACCCAAGGCCAGCACAGCATGTCGGCGATCGAATAGGCTCCGGTGACATAGTCCTGGCCGTCCAGTTGGCGATTGAGCACGCCGTAGAGGCGATGGACCTCATTGGTGTAGCGGTTCGCGCCATAGGCCGAGTGACGCTGGTCCAGCAGGAAGCTCGGCGCATAACTTCGGAAGTGGTTGCGCTGGCCCGCCATCGGGCCGAGCCCGGCCATCTGCCAGAAGGCCCACTCGTCCACCTTCACCCGCGCCCGTTCGTCGGACGGGTAGAACTGGCCGGTCTTGCGCCCCAGGTATTGCAGGATGGCCCCGGACTCGAACACCGAGATCGGCGCGCCGCCGGGGCCGTCCGGATCGACGATGGCGGGCATGCGGCCATTGGGGCTGATCGCCTGGAATTCCGGCTTGAACTGATCGCCGCGCCCGATCTGGACGGGCGTGATCACATAGGCCAGCGCCATCTCCTCGAGGGCGATCGTCACCTTGTGCCCGTTCGGGGTCGGCCAATAGTGGAGTTCGATCGGTGCAGCCAAGGCTTCCTCCTGACGCGAAACAGCCCGTTGGAGGCATAGTCGGCTCAGGGCTTGCGCGGGCAAGTTGAACTTTGCCAGGGTCCGTCCAGTTTCACAGACCTTATGGCTGGCGCACTGCAGCCCTTGTCCTTCGATTACAATCACGTTCAGGCCGAGTTCAGACGTGATCGCGCATAGAAGGCCTCAGCTTGTACGAATCCGGCCTGAGTTCCGGGCCCCTGGAGCCGTGTTGATGAAGCGTCTGATCTTCAGCCTAGCCGTCGCGGCGGCGGTCCTCGGACCGCTGGCGACGACGCCTGCCGAAGCTCAGGGCCGTTGGTCGCGCGAAGACCGCTACGAACGCCGCGAGCAACGCTGGGAGCGACGCGATGGCCGTGAAGACCGTTGGGAGCGCCGCGAGTGGGACCGGGACGGTCGTCGCGGCTATGATGAGCGCCGCTGGCGCGACAATCCGCCGCCGGGCGCCTATCGCGTCGAACCCGGCTACCGCTCGAGCTATGTCTGGCGCCGTGGCGGGCGCCTGCCGCCCGGCTACCACGGCCGGGTCATTGAGGACTATCCGCGCTATCGCCTGCGTCCGCCGCCGCGCGGCTACGTCTGGTACCACGAAGGCGGCAGCTACCTGCTGACCGCGCCTAACGGGCTGATCTTCGACATCATCCCGGAATAGGGATCAATCGCCCAGCTTGGCGCGCAGCATCTGGTTGATGGCGCCGGGGTTGGCCTTGCCGCCGGTCTCCTTCATCACCTGGCCCACGAACCAGCCGATGGCCTGGGGCTTGGTCTTGACCGCCTCAGCCTGACCTGGATTGGCCGCGATCAGCCGGTCGATGATGGCCTCCAGAGCGCCGGTGTCGCTGACCTGTTGCAGGCCCTGCTTCTCGACGATCTCGCGCGGCCCGCCCTCGCCGGCCCACATCCGCTCGAAGACGTCCTTGGCGATCTTGGAGGAGATCACGTTCTCTTCGATCAACCCGGTGAGTTCGGCGATCACCTGCGGCCCGAACGGGCTTTCGGCGAACGAGAGGTTTGCGGCCGACAGCCGTGCGGCCAGGTCGTTGGTCACCCAGTTGGCCGTGAGCTTGGCGTCGCGCCCCTTGGCCGCGGCCTCGAAGAAGTCGGCCTTGTCGCGCTCGGAGATGAGCACGCCGGCGTCATAGGCCGTCAGGCCGTACTGCGACTGCAGCCGCGCCTTCTTGGCGTCGGGCAGTTCGGGCAAGGAATCCTGGATCGCCTTGACCCAGGCCGGGTCCAGCACCAGCGGCAGCAGGTCCGGGTCGGGGAAGTAGCGGTAGTCGTGCGCCTCTTCCTTGGAGCGCATGGAGCGCGTCTCGCCCTTGCCGGGGTCGAACAGGCGAGTCTCCTGATCGATCTTGCCGCCGTCCTCGAGGATCTCGATCTGGCGGCGCGCCTCGTATTCGATCGCCTGCTGGATATAGCGGTAAGAATTGACGTTCTTGATCTCGCAGCGGGTCCCGAGGCCCTCCCCGGGCCGGCGCACCGAGACGTTCACGTCGGCGCGCAGGTTGCCCTTCTCCATGTCGCCGTCGCAGGAGCCGAGATAGACGAGGATGGTGCGCACCTTCTTCACATAGGCCGCCGCCTCGGCCGACGAGCGCATGTCCGGCCGCGAAACGATCTCCATCAGGGCCGTGCCCGCGCGGTTCAGGTCGACATAGGTCGAGCCCGGATCCTGGTCGTGCAGGCTCTTGCCGGCGTCCTGCTCCAGGTGGAGGCGCTCGATGCCGACCGTGAAACTGGTCCCGTCGTCGTGCTCGACGATGATCGAGCCCTCGCCCACGACCGGGTGCTTGTACTGGCTGATCTGATAGCCCTGCGGAAGATCGGGGTAGAAGTAGTTCTTCCGGTCGAAGTGGCTGTTCAGATTGATCTGCGCGTTCAGGCCAAGGCCGGTGCGCACCGCCTGCTCGACGCAGTGGCTGTTGATCACCGGCAGCATGCCCGGCATGGCCGCGTCGACGAGGCTGACCTGGCTGTTGGGAGCCGCGCCCGCGCCAACGGCCGCACCTGAAAACAGCTTGGCGTTGGACGCCACCTGGGCGTGGATCTCAAGGCCCAGGACGATTTCCCACGGGCCCGTGCGGCCGGCGATCAGGTTCGATGTCTCGCTCATGGACGGAGAAGTAATGCACCCGGCTCCGGAACGAAAGTCGCTGCGGACCTAGTCGCCCGCCGCGCCGGTGAAGGTGAACCCTGAGGGGTTGATGTTGAAGCCCACCGGCACGGTCACGGGGCCGGCCAGAGCCCCGCCGAGCGGCTCGTCCAGGCGACTGGTGGGCATGGGCGCGCCCTGCAACTGCCGATCGCTGATCTTCGAAAGGCTGGAGCCGATGCGCGCAGTCGCCAGCCGGCCGCCATCCTTGTCCACAGGCGCGGCCGAATCGGCCAGGGCCGCCGGATCGAGTTGCTCTCGCCCACCGAGGTCCGACCATTCCCCTTCCGAGAGTTCCGGCCGCAGCGCCATGACGGGCGGCTGGGTCGGTCTCGCCACGGGAGTGTAGGACGGCGGCGCGAAGGTCGCCGCCGCGGCCCGTTCGACGGACGCACGGCCTGCGCCGGCGCGCGGACGGGCCTGTGCGGCGTTCGACGCAAGAAGCGCGGTCAGCGCGACGCTCGCAAGCGCCGCCCGCTTCCACACGGCCATGCCTTCCCTCCGGTCGTCGGCCAGCGAAGGAGCGCCGACCCGGATCGGGCATACGCCATTTCGCGGCCGGACGCCGTAGGAATGTTAATTTGCATTAACGCTGCGACTAGGATGGATGGGCCGCCTTGAACGCCTTGGCCGCATTGTTGAAGTCGACGCCGACCCGTTCCTTGTCGACCTGGTTCGCCGAGACCAGCCCGTTGGCGGCCTTGTCAGCGGCGGGGTCGAACTTGGTCTTGGCGGCCTTCGCGGCCTTTTTCCGGGCGGCGAGATCGTCCAGCACGCAGGTTTGGTAAGCGTCGGACGCTGTGATGAAAGCCATGACGTCGCGCTTGGCGGCCTGGATCTGGTCCATGCTCGCCGTCGCGCCGTCGACGGAGGCTGGCGCGGTCGGGCGCGCACAGGCGTCCTCGGCCAGGGCCGGACCGGCCAGGCCAACCATCACCGCTCCCAGGAGCATCGCAGCAATTCGCATTATTTCGTTTCCTCTCAGTCGCCCTCGGCCGGGAGACAACCACAGGGCAAGGGCGGCTGGAAGCCCCGACGCGAGAGACGGCCTGAGCCGCAGGCCCGAGCCAATGGGGATCCGGGGAGATCCAGCTCGGGCCTGCGAGCCTGTCTCACACTGGAAGAGAAGAGGCAGGCCGATCGGATACGCGCAAGTTCGGCGCCATTCAGGTCTGGCGTTCGGAAATCCGCTTCAGCTTGGCCGGATCCGGGCGCCAGATGGGAAGGCCCTCGGCCTCCATGCGGGCGAGCTGCTCTTCCTCAAAGCGGCGCACCAGGGGCGCAAGGGACGAGGCGGCTTCCCGCGCCCGGCGGCGCGCGCCCAGCAGGTCGCGCAGCCCCCTGACAAAGAAGGCCACGACCACAGCCGCCAGCAGGGCCCACCAGAGTATCTCGACGATTTGACCGAAGAGAGGTTGCATGCAGGTAGTTTGGCGCCTTCCGGGCCTGTGGAAAATGGGAAAGCGCAGGCAAGGGGCGGGAAAATACGCCGCAGGGGCCCGCGCCTTGAATCAAGCGGCGCCGTTGATCGAGGTCCGGGCCTCGTGGCATGGGGATTCAATGCGGCGCGCACTTCTTCTCGCCCTCGGGGGGCTGGCGCTCGCAGGCGCGGCCAGGGCCGAGCCCTACGCCGTGCTCGCCTTCTCCGGCCAGGAGGGGCTGTCGATCGTCGATGTCGGCAGCGTCACCCGCGACGGCCCGGGTCCACGGGCCCTGGCCTATGTGGTCCTGCCGCACCGGCCGCCCCAGCGGGTCTATCTTGAGGCCAGCGAGGTCGAGTTCGACTGCGCCAAGGGCCGGATGCGCGTGGTCTCGACCGTGCGCTACGACGATCAGGACCGGCCCCTCGCCCGCTCGGTGAAGCCGGCGGCCTGGGAGAAGGCGGCGTCGGGCACGCCTGGCGCGGCCATGCAGCGCCAGGTCTGCGCCGGGGCGTTCAATCCGGACTTCCTGCGCGGCCAGGGCCAGGACGTGTTCGCCTTCGCCCGGGCGATGCGGCCGGCGCTCAATCAGCTCAAGGACTGATCGGCGCCAGCGCTCACCACCAGCGTTCCGGCCGGCCGTCGAAGTTCGCGGCCTTCTCAAGCGCCCCGCCCAGGGAGAACAGCGTGCCCTCGTCCAGGGCGCGGCCGATCAGCTGCAGGCCCAGCGGCAGCCCGGCGGCGTCCAGCCCCGCCGGAACACTCATGCCCGGCAGGCCGGCCAGGTTCACCGTCACGGTGAAGATGTCGTTCAGGTACATGGCCACCGGATCGGCGGCGTTGTCCCCAAGCGCGAAGGCAGCGCTGGGCGCGGTCGGCGTGAGGAGAGCGTCGACGCGTTCGAAGGCCTGGTCGAAGTCCTGGGCGATCCGCCGCCGGACCTTCAGCGCCTTCAGGTAATAGGCGTCGTAATAGCCTGCCGACAGGACGTATGTGCCGATCAGTATCCGGCGCTTGACCTCTTCACCGAAGCCCTTGGCCCGGGTCTGCTCGTAGGTCTCGACGAGGTTGGCGCCGTTTTCGCGCAGGCCGTAGCGCATGCCGTCATAGCGGGCGAGGTTGGACGAGGCCTCGGCCGGCGCGACGATGTAATAGGCCGGCAGGGCGTACTTGGTGTGGGGCAGCGAGACCTCGACGACCTCGCAGCCGGCGTCCTTCAGCCAGGCGATGCCCTGCTCCCAGAGGGCCTCGATCTCCGGCGGCATGCCGTCGACGCGATATTCCTTGGGGACCCCGATCCGCAGCCCTTTGACCGACTTGCCGACGAAGCCTGCGAAATCCGGAGTCTCCACCGGCAGGCTGGTGGAATCGCGCGGGTCGTGGCCGGCCATGGAGGTGAGCAGGATCGCCGCGTCCTCCACGGTCCGCGCGATCGGGCCGGCCTGGTCCAGAGAAGACGCGAAGGCCACGATGCCCCAGCGCGAACAGCGGCCGTAGGTCGGCTTGATCCCCACGGTGCCCGTGAAGGCGGCCGGCTGGCGGATGGAGCCGCCCGTATCGGTCGCCGTCGCCCCCAGGCAAAGGCGCGCGGCCACAGCCGCCGCCGAGCCGCCAGACGAGCCGCCGGGGGTCAGGTCGGCATTGCCGCCGCGTCGCCGCCAGGGATTGATCACCGGGCCGAACGAGGAGCTCTCGTTGGACGAGCCCATGGCGAACTGGTCCATGTTGAGCTTGCCCAACATCACCGCCCCGTCCCGGAACAGGTTTGAGGTCACGGTGGATTCGTAGGTGGGGACGAAGTCGCCCAGGATGTCCGAGCAGGCCGTGGTGCGCACGCCCTCGGTGCAGAACAGGTCCTTGACGCCGATCGGCACGCCTTCGAGCGGCCCGGCCTCGCCCCGTGCGCGGCGCGCATCGGAGGCGCGGGCGGTCTCCAATGCCCGTTCCGGGGTCTCCAGGACGAAGGCGTTGAGGGCGCGGGCGGCCTCGACGGCCTGCACGTGCGCACGGGTGATCTCCTCGGAGGAGAAGGATTTGTCCGCAAGGCCCTCCAGCGCGGCCTTCAGGGTCAGGTCCGTCAGGCCAGCCATCACTCAACCACCTTCGGCACCACGAAGAAGTCCCCAGCCCGCTTCGGGGCGTTGGACAGGACGCGCTCAGGGTCGCCGCCCTCGGTGACGACGTCATCGCGCATGGGCAGCGTCGCGGCCACGGCCGAGGTCATCGGCTCCACGCCCTCGACGTCCACCTCATTCAGCTGCTCGATCCAGGCGATGATGCCGGACAGCTCCTTGGCGAGCGGCTCCAGCCGCTCCTCAGGCTCGGCGATGCGCGCCAGCCTGGCGACCTTACGTACGGTCGCCGCGTCGATGGCCATGGGTGGCTCCTTGATCTGCTGGCGCAGGGGTTAGCCGCGCAAGGGCGCGTCATGCAAGCCGCACGACGTGCAACCGACCGCCCCGGCGCGCCTTTCTAACGCCATAAGGCTCGGCAATGCCGATAGTCGGGACGCTTCAGGGAACTCCAAATGCGCAAATATATCATCGCCGCGACGCTCGCCGCCGTCGCGATCCCCGCCCTCCCCGCTCTCGCCGACCCGCCGCCTTGGGCGCCGGCGCACGGCCGGCGCGCGCACGAACGGGAACGGATGTATGACGAGCGGGGCTACTACGCCGAGCCGCGTCCGATCAGCCGTAACGACGAAATCTGGCGAGGCAATGACGGCAATTACCACTGCCGCCGGGCCAATGGGACGACCGGCCTGATCGTCGGCGGCGCGGTCGGCGCCCTGCTCGGCCGTGAGCTCGACGGCGGCCGTCACCGCACCACCGGCACCCTGCTCGGCGCCGCCGGCGGGGCCCTGCTCGGACGTGAAATTCAGCGCGGAAGCCTGCGCTGCCGCTAGCAGACCTGATCGCCAGGGGCCGCTGATCGCAAGGTCAGCGATCCTGCGTGGAGGGCGGGGCCTCAGTCCTCCGTGATCCCCATCCACCGGTCGTAATTCTGGTGGAAATTGCGGATCTTCCCCTCCTGGTAGGACGAGTACCAGATGTAGGGCGGCTGCTTGGCCTTCAGGCCCGCCTGCACCTTGGGCAGGTTGTAGATGTCCTGGTCGATGATGCGGGAGAGCGAGCCCAGTTCCGGCGCGTCGCACCAGGACTGATCGGCGTTGAGCGCATGGACCTTGGCCGCCGGAGGCTTCTCCTTTCCCTCCGGCCAGGGCGCGAGGAAGATCACGTCCATCAGGCAGGTGTCGGGATCGCGTCCGATCGGGCGGAAGCGGAAGTTGATGCGCGCCCAGCCGCCCCAAGGGTGGAAGTTGGGGAACAGATCGTTGAACGTGGAATCGTTCAGCTCCGCGTCGGAATACCGGTCGACCTCGTCGCCGATGATGGGCCGGAGGAAACCGGCGTTCGCGTCGGCCATCGCGCGCCACTGCGCCAGCACTTCCTCGCGCGGCCTGAAGATTCCGCGCTGCGGGCTCGACGCGCCAGGGCTCACATGCTGCGCGCGACCCCAGTTGCCGAACACGTCATAGCGGATGTCGGCGGAATCCCCCCCGGTCAGCATGATCTGTGGGTGGGTCGCGATGACGTGGTAGCCCTCCATGAAGGCTTCCATCGCCACCTTCCAGTTGGCGCGGATCACCTTGGTGACGTGGGCCTGCTTGTACCGGTTCTGGAACTGGAACGTCTCGTAGTGGGCCATCGCCACCGGCCCCAGGAAGTCCTCCAGCGGCTCGGCATTTGGATCGGGGTTGATGAAGACATAACCGGCCCAGATCCCCACCTTGGCGGCCGGCAGCTGGGCGACGTCCTCGCGCACGCCGGGGAAATCCCACTCGCAGGTGATCTCCTTCACGCCGCCGTCGAGCTTCCAGCTCCAGCCGTGATAAGGGCAGCGGAACTCCCGCGCCGCCTTGCCGTCGCACTCGCGCAAGAGCCGGCCGCGGTGCAGGCAGGCGTTCACGTGCGCCTTGATCTCGGTCTCGCTCGAGCGGACGACCAGATAGGAGAGGTCAGCGACCTGATAGACGACGTGGTCGCCGACATTGGGAATGTCGTCGAGCAGGCAGGCCATCTGCCAGCACTTCTTCCAGATCCGCTCGACCTCGAGATCGTGGTAGCGCTGCTCGTAGAAGCGGGCCGTCGACACCCGCATCGGGCCGCCCGTCATGGGCGATTCCAGCCGGTAGACGTCCGGCACCAGCTCCGGGCGCCGGTCGTTGTCGAGGAAATAGGCGAGGTCCATGTGGCCCGCCGAGCGCATTCCTACATCGGTCTTCTGGCCCGGATCGCCGACATACTGGGCGACGATCGCGGACGAGGCGGCCGCGTCCGCGGGCACGCGGCGATTGGTGTAGGCGGCGCCCGGATCGGCCGCCGCTGCGGCCTCGTAGACCGGTGGCGTCATGCCCCAGTAGATGTCCTTGCCAGTTGGCAGCTCTTGCCCGCCGACATGAATCAGGAAATGCGGGTCGGCATGGGTGAGATCGCCCTCGATCCAGGTCCCGTCGGTACGGAACTTGCCGCTCTTGCCGGTCTTGGGGTCGTCGACCTGGACGACGCCGTCGCCCAACTCCTGATAGATGGCCCCGCTAATGGGGTGGGGGTCGCGACGCATGACGTTCCTCCTCGCGTATAGGCTTTGCAGCAGCAGAGCCGCCGGGTTTCCTGGTGTCAACGCATCGTCGCCTAGACAGAGCCGGCCGCGGTGTCCGAACCGAAACGATCAGCGCCCTGACGTCAGGGCGCCGGCGCGGGACGGTAGCGCTTAACCGCCAGGAAACCCAGGAGCACGAACAGGATCAGCAGTGCGCCTTGGGCGGCGGCGAAGGGCGGCGGTCCGATCGCCTTGGAATGAAAGAAGAAGCCGGTGACGCTGGTCAGGATCGTGGTCGCCAGGAAGAAGGCCGTCAGACCGTCCTGGCGCCTGCTCGCCAGGAGCGCCGGCAAGAGCAGCAGACCAGCGGCGATCGCAACGAGGCTGATGATGACGTGCAAGGTGGTGAACGCGGCTACTGACATTCCAAGGATCATATCTCGTCCTCCGTCCAGCCCGCTTCGGCGGGATCACACACTCATGGTTCAGCCGTCGCGATACGCAGCGCAAGTGCATCTCGGGTGCGGAAGAGGCTATGGAGACGCCATGGCCGTCGTCGATCTCCTGGAACTGCCCGCGCTCCTCCCGCGCCACGCGCCCGTCGTGGGGCTGGACCTGGGCGAAAAGACCATCGGCGTCGCCGTGTCCGACATCAGCCTTGCGGTGGCGAGCCCCCTGGAGCTGATCCGCAAGGTGAAGTTCACGGACGACGCGCAGGCCCTCTTCAAGCTCATGGACGGGCGCGGCGCGGCCGGGGTCGTCATCGGCCTGCCCGTGAACATGGACGGCACGGAGGGGCCGCGCTGCCAGTCCGCCCGGGCCTTCGGTCGCAACCTCCTGCGCCTGCGCGACCTGCCCATCGCCTTCTGGGACGAGCGGATGAGCTCCATGGCGGTCAACCGCATGCTGATCGATGAGGCGGACGTCACGCGGGCCCGTCGCGCCGAGCTTGTCGACAAGGCCGCGGCCGCCTGGATCCTGCAAGGCGCGCTCGACCGGCTGCGATCGGCGCTTGGCGAATAGCCGGAACCCCCGTATGAGCGCCAATTGATGACGACGCTGGCGGGACTCGACGAGGTCTTGGGAAGGCGGTTCCCCTTCCCCCGGCGCCATTTTCTTTCCTCGACAGACCTGAACGTGGTGGAGGTGACCAACCTCCTGGACCTGGCCGACGGCTTCGTGGCCCTCAACCGCCAGTCCTCCAAGAAGCTCGACCTGCTCAAGGGTCGCACGCTGATGAACCTGTTCTTCGAGAACTCCACGCGCACCCAGAGTTCCTTCGAGCTGGCCGGCAAGCGGCTGGGCGCGGACGTGGTCAATATGAGCCCGCGCTCGTCCTCGATCGCCAAGGGCGAGACCCTGATCGATACGGCCGTGACGCTGAACGCCATGCAGCCGGACATCCTGGTGGTGCGCCACTCGTCCTCCGGGGCGGCCTCCCTGCTCAGCCAGAAGGTGGGCTGCTCGGTGATCAACGCCGGCGACGGCCAGCACGAGCATCCGACCCAGGCCCTGCTCGACGCGCTTTCCATGCGCCGGGCCTTCGGGCGCATCGCCGGGCTGAAGGTGGCGATCTGCGGAGACGTGCTGCATTCCCGGGTCGCCCGCTCCAATGTCGCCATGCTGCAGATGCTCGGCGCCGAGGTGCGGCTGGTGGGCCCGCCGACCCTGATGCCAGCCCAGGCTGACCGCTGGGGCGTGTCCGTCCACCACGACTTCCGCAAGGGCGTCGCCGGCTGTGACGTGGTTATGTCCCTGCGCCTGCAGCTGGAGCGGATGGACGGGGTGATGGCCCCCTCCCAGCGCGAATATTTCCGCTTCTTCGGCCTCGACCGCGAGAAGCTGGCCTTCGCCGCGCCGCACGCCCGGGTCATGCATCCAGGACCGATGAACCGCGGCGTCGAGATCGATTCCGACGTGGCCGACGATCCCGCTGTCAGCCTGATCCAGGATCAGGTGGAGATGGGCGTGGCCGCCCGCATGGCGGTGCTGGCCTCGCTGGCCGCGCGCCTGGACAACGACCGATGAGGCCGCAGGCGTTCATCAATGCACGGGTCGTGGACGCGGCGAGCGGCTGGGATGGCCCCGGCGCGGTGCTGGTCCAGGGCGGGCTGATCGCCGACGTCGCCCAGGGCGCCGACCTGGGCTCGCTCTCCGAAGACATCGAGGTGATCGACGCCAAGGGCGCCCTCCTCCTGCCCGGCCTCGTCGACCTGCGGGTCAAGACGGGCGAGCCGGGCGCGGAGACCAAGGAGACCCTGAAGTCGGCGGCCCTGGCCGCGGCGGCCGGGGGCGTGACCTCCATCGTCGTCCAGCCGGACACGGCGCCGGTGGTGGACGAGCCGTCGGTGGCCGATTTCATCCTGCGCCGGGCGCGCGACATCCATCTCGTCCACGTCTATCCGGCCGGCGCCGCCACCAAGGGCTGCAAGGGCGAGCGGATGGCGGAGATCGGCCTGATGGCCGAGGCGGGCTGCGTCTACATCACCGACGCCGACCGACCGATCGTCGACTCCAAGGTCCTGCGCCGGGTGCTGGCCTATGCCGCGGGATTCGGGATGCAGGTCGCCCACCGGCCGGCCGACCCGTGGCTGACCGCCGGCGCCGCGGCCAGCGAAGGCGAGTTCGCCGGGCGCCTCGGCCTGCCCAGCGCCCCGGCCGCCGCCGAGAAGATCATGCTGGAGCGCGACCTCGCCCTGGTGGAGCTCACCGGCGCGCGGCTGATCGTCGACCAGCTCACCACGGCCCTCGCCCTGGAGAGCCTCGAGCGCGGCCTCTCGCGCGGCCTGCCGGTGACCGCCACGGCCTCGATCAACCATCTGTCGTTCAACGAGATCGACATCGGCGACTACCGCACCTTCTGCAAGCTGGACCCGCCGCTGCGCTGCGAGGACGACCGCCAGGCCCTGATCGAGGCCCTTGCGAGCGGCCTAGTGAAGATCGTCGTCTCCGCCCACGCCCCCGCCCCGGCCGAAGACAAGCGCCTGCCCTATGACGAGGCCGCGCCCGGCGCGGTGGGGCTCGAGACCCTGCTGCCCGCCCTCCTCGCCTTCCACCACGAGGGGCGCATCCCGCTGATCGACCTGATCCGCACGGTGACCAGCGCCCCCGCCGACCTGCTGGGCCTGCCGGCCGGGCGGCTGGCCAAGGGCTCGCCCGCCGACCTCGTGCTCTGCGACCTCGACGCGCCGCTCCTGATCGACGCCGACAAGCTCCGGTCCAAGTCCAAGAACTCGCCGTTCGACGGCCGCCGGCTTCAGGGCCGCGTGCTGCGCACGGTGGTTGACGGGAACACGGTGTTCGAGGCTTGAGCCGAAACAGGTTCGCGTTTTCTTTTTGTTCTCACCTGTGGTTCATTCGCCAAGCTCAAGCCTGCGCTTCAAGGGGGAGCGTCCATGTTCGACACCGTCAGCCCGATTCAGGCCGTGGCCGCGATCCTCGGGGGCTACCTGCTGGGCTCGATCCCTTTCGGGATCATCGTCACGCGCCTGGCGGGCGCGGGCGACCTTCGGCAGATCGGCTCTGGCAATATCGGGGCGACCAATGTCCTGCGCACCGGGCGTAAAGGCCTGGCGCTCGTCACCTTGCTCGGCGACGGCGGCAAGGGGGCGCTGGCGGTGCTGGCCGCCTGGCTCGCCGCGCGCGGCTCGCCGGCGCAGACCCAGGCGATTCTGACGGCGCTGGCGGGGGCGTCGGCCTTCCTCGGCCACCTCTTTCCGGTGTGGCTGAAATTCCGCGGCGGCAAGGGCGTGGCGACCTTCATCGGCACCATGCTGGCCATCGCCTGGCCGGCCGGGCTGATGGCGGCGGCCACCTGGCTCCTCGTCGCCTGGCTGTTCCGAATTTCATCGCTGGCGGCCCTCGCAGCGGCGGCGCTGGCGCCCCTCTACGTTGTCCTGGCTGACCGGCCGCGCCCGGTCGCCCTGATGGCGCTGTTCATGGCCGTGCTGATCTACATCCGCCATCGCGAGAACATCCGCCGACTCGTCAGGGGCGAGGAGCCCCGCCTCGGAGGCGGCAAGACCCCGGCCAATCCGCCGGCCTGATGCGCGCCCTCTCCGCCTCCGAGCGCCGCGACTGGCTGCGCCTTGCCCGCACGGAAAATGTCGGCCCGGTGGCCTTCGACGAACTGATCGGCCGCTTCGGCGACGCGGGCTCGGCCCTGGACGCCCTGCCGGACCTGGCGCGGCGCGGCGGGCGCGCAGGGGCCCTCGCCGTCCCGGCCCTTCCGGAGATCGAACGCGAGATCGAGGCCGGCGAGGCTCTCGGCGCGCGGCTGATCGCCGCGTGCGAGGCGCAATTCCCACAGATGCTGGCCGCCCTGGACCCGCCGCCGCCGCTGATCTGGGCGCGCGGCGATCTTGCGCTCCTCGAGCGCTCCACCGTCGCCATCGTCGGCGCCCGCATCGCCTCCGCCGCCGGCCAGCGCTTCGCCCGGGGGCTCGCCGCCGAACTGGGCCAGGCCGGCCAGGCTGTCGTCTCAGGCATGGCGCGCGGCATCGATTCGGCCGCCCACGAAGGGGCCCTGGAGACCGGAACCGTCGCCGTCCTCGCCGGCGGGATCGACGATATCTACCCGCCAGAGCACCGCTCGCTGTACGAACGGATCGTCCAGCAGGGCCTCGTCGTCGCCGAGCATCCGCCCGGCCGCAAGGCCGTGGCCCGGGACTTCCCGCGCCGCAACCGCATCATCTCCGGCCTGTCCCGCGCCGTGGTGGTGGTGGAGGCGGAGATCCGCTCCGGCTCGCTGATCACCGCCCGCCTGGCCGCCGAGCAGGGCCGCGAGGTCCTGGCCGTGCCGGGCTCGCCGCTCGACCCACGCGCCCGCGGCGCCAACGACCTGATCCGCCAGGGAGCGGCATTGTGCGAGGGGGCGGAGGACGTGTTGCGGGCGCTCGCCGGGTTCGCCGGCTTCCGGGAGCCTGCGCCGGAGCGGTTCACGGGCGCGCCGACGCAGGACGATCCCGCCGCCCAGGCGCTGCGCCGGCGGCTCGCCGACCTGCTCTCCCCCACCCCGGTCTCCCGCGACGAACTGGCGCGGGCGGCGGGTGCGCCGGCGGCGGCTGTTTCCGCCGCGCTCGTCGAGTTGGCGCTGGCGGGACGGGCTGAACTCTTGCCGGGCGGAATGGTGGTCGCGGGGTGAGGCGAACCATGCGGCGTTGACATGCCGAGGGCGAACACACACCTTCCGCGGCCTTACAAAGCGGGCGCCTCGCCCGGGACAGGCTGTCAGCTCCGCATGAACGTCGTCGTCGTCGAAAGCCCGGCCAAGGCCAAGACCATCAACAAGTACCTGGGCTCGGACTACAAGGTCCTGGCCTCGTACGGCCACGTGCGCGATCTCCCGGCCAAGAACGGCTCCGTCCGTCCGGAAGAAGACTTCGCGATGAGCTGGGACGTGGACGCCAAGTCCGCCAAACGGCTCAACGAGATCGCCGAGGCCGCCAAGGGCGCCACCCGCATCATCCTGGCGACCGACCCGGACCGTGAGGGCGAGGCGATCTCCTGGCACGTGCTGGAGGTGCTCTCCAAGAAGAAGGCGCTGAAGGGCGCGGCCGTCCAGCGGGTGGTGTTCAACGCCATCACCAAGTCGGCCGTCACCGAGGCCATGGCCAATCCGCGCGACATCGACATGGAGCTGGTGGACGCCTACCTCGCCCGCCGCGCGCTGGACTACCTCGTAGGCTTCACCCTCTCGCCGGTGCTGTGGCGCAAGCTGCCCGGCGCCCGGTCGGCCGGCCGGGTGCAGTCGGTCGCCCTGCGGCTCATCGTCGACCGCGAACTCGAGATCGAGCGCTTCAGGACCCAGGAATACTGGACCGTCGAGGCCGACGTGTCGGCCGGCGCGGAGCCCTTCCTGGCGCGCCTGGTCAAGCACCAGGGCAAGAAGCTCAGCAAGTTCGACCTGCCCGAAGAGGCCGCCGCCCACGGCGCACGCCAGGCCGTCCAGGCCGCGACCTTCAGGGTCGCCGCCGTCGAGAAGAAGCCGGGCCGCCGCTCGCCGGCGCCGCCCTTCACCACCTCGACCCTGCAGCAGGAAGCCGCCCGCAAGCTGGGCTTCTCCGCCCAACGCACCATGCAGGCCGCCCAGCGCCTCTATGAAGGCGTCGACATCGGCGGCGAGACGGTGGGTCTCATCACCTATATGCGGACCGACGGCGTGCAGTCCGCGCCTGAGGCCCTGGCCGAGGCCCGCGAGGTGATCGCCGGCCTCTACGGGCGCGAATACGTTCCCGACGCCCCGCGCATCTACAAGACCAAGGCCAAGAACGCCCAGGAAGCGCACGAAGCGATCCGCCCGACGTCGCTCGCGCGCAACCCTGGCTCCCTGCGCCTGGAGCCCGACCTCGGCCGCCTCTACGAACTGATCTGGAAGCGCATGACCGCCTCGCAGATGGAGGCCGCGCGCATCGAGCGGACCACCATCGACCTGGAGTCCGCCGACGGGAAAACCGGCCTTCGCGCCAGCGGCCAGGTGGTGCTGTTCGACGGCTACCTCGCCGTCTACGAGGAAGGCCGCGACGACGCCGACGACGAGGAAGGCGGCCGCCTTCCCGCGGTGAAGGACGGCGCCGACGCACGTATCATCGCCGCCCGCGCCGACCAGCACTTCACCGAACCGCCGCCGCGCTATTCGGAAGCCAGCCTCGTCAAGAAGATGGAGGAACTGGGCATCGGCCGCCCCTCCACCTACGCCTCGATCCTGACCGTGCTGCGCGAACGCGAATACGTCCGCACCGACAAGAACCGCTTCATCCCGGAGGACAAGGGCCGGCTCGTCACCGCCTTCCTGGAGGAGTTCTTCCTCAAATACGTGGAGTACGACTTCACCGCCGCCCTCGAGGAGAAGCTCGACCTGGTCTCGGCCGGCGAGCTCGACTGGAAGGTGCTGCTGCGCGAATTCTGGGACGACTTCTCGGGCGCGGTCGCCGAGATCGGCGACTTGCGCGTCGGTCAGGTCCTGGAAGCGCTGAACGAGGCGCTGGGCCCGCATATCTTCCCCGAGCGCCCGGATGGGCTGGACCCGCGCACCTGCCCCACCTGCGGCACAGGCCGGCTGTCGCTCAAGACCGGCAAGTTCGGCGCCTTCATCGGCTGCTCCAACTATCCGGAGTGTCGTCACACCCGCCCCCTCGCCCAGGACGGCGAGGAGTCGGAAGCGACCAGCAGCGAGCGTGAACTGGGGGTCGACCCGGAGACGGGCCTGACAGTGTTCCTGAAGGCCGGGCGCTTCGGCCCCTACGTCCAGCTCGGCGAAGGCGACAAGCCCCGCCGCAGCAGCCTTCCAAAGGGCTGGTCGCCGGCGGCCATGGACCTGGAGAAGGGCCTGCGCCTGCTGCGCCTGCCGCGCGACGTGGGCGCCCACCCCGAGGACGGCCAGATGATCGTCGCCGGGCTCGGCCGCTTCGGCCCCTTCGTCCAGCACGCCGGCACCTACGCCAACCTGCCGACCATCGACGAGGTGTTCGAGGTCGGCCTGAACCGCGCCGTGGCCCTGCTGGCCGAGAAGCGCGCGGGCGGTCCTGGCCGGGGCCGTGGCGAGACCCAACCGCTGGTCGAACTCGGCGCCCACCCCAGCGACGGCCAGCCTGTGCGGGTGATGCCGGGGCGGTATGGGCCCTACGTCAAGCACGGCTCCACCAACGCCAACGTGCCGCGCAATTCGGACCCCAAGGCGCTGACGCTGGACGAGGCGGTGAAGCTGCTGGCCGAACGCGCGGCCAAAGGCGGCGGCAAGCCCAAGCGCGGCGCGAAGAAGGCGGCTCCGGCCAGCGCCGCCGCGCCCAAGAAGGCCGCCGCGAAGAAGGCGCCGGCCAAGAAGGCGGCCACCAGGAAACCGGCGGCGAAAAAGGTCGCCGCGGGCTGAACCCGCTTCTCTTTGCGGTGCCAGGGCGCGCTTGACCGCGTAAGCTGAGGCGGGACAGTTCCTCCAAGAACACGCGGAGGAATGTCCCATGAGCGTTGCGCCGAGCATCGAGTTCACCAAGGCGGGCGTGAGCACGCACAAGTTCGACCGGGCCGAGGTCGAGCAGGCCTTCCAGGCCATGTGGCTGCAGGGCTGCGTGCTGGAGGACTGGAACGCCTGGCTGAACGCGTTCACCCCCGACGTGCAGTACGTCGACCATTTCTGGGGTCCCTTGCGCGGCCACCGCGAGATCGACCTGTGGATCAACGCGGTGATGAAGGGCGTGCCGGATATCTACACGGTGCTCGACTGGTACACGATCGACAACGACATGGTCGTCGTCCACATGCAGAACCGGCGCGACAATCCAGCCTATGGCCAGCCTGGCGAGACCGGGCCCGCCTACTGGGATTTCCCGGGCCTGTCGGCGGTGCGCTATGCCGGCGACGGCAAGTTCTGCGCCGAGGAGGACTACTGGGACCGCAGCGGCGCGCGCAAGACCAGCATCGAGTACGCCGCCGCATGCGAGCGGGCCGGCGCGGTGACGCCGCAATCGCGCATGCTGCGCCGGCACTGGCCGGAGGGGCCCGCCTTCGCCCGCACGGATGAGACGCCGGCGCCCTCCTGGCTCTCCCGCGACGAACTGCCGGCCATCACCAAGCCTGCGGACCTGCGCGCGCTGATCGGCCGCACCTGACGCGTCGGCGGGGTTCTTATCGCGTTGAGCGGGACTGACGTCCCCCAACGGCCCGATTCTGCGTTAGATGGGCCATGGCCCGATCACGCGTTCCCAAGGCGTCCCGCTTTTCATCCGCCCGCCCGCCGCAGGGCCTGCCCGACCGGGACGCTCTGTTGGAGTACGTGCGCAAGAATCCCGATGCGCCAAGGGCGGCGATCGCCCAGGCGTTCGGGCTGAAGGGGGCGGACCGCCGCGCCCTGCGCGAACTGCTGCGCGAGCTGCAGGAAAGCGGCGCGCTCGTCCGCCGCGACGGGCGGCGGGTCTCCGAATCCGGCGCCGTGCCCCCCGTCGGCGTCGCCGACGTGGTCGAGCGCGACGCTGACGGCGAACTCCTGGTGCGGCTGTCCAAGGCCGAGGATGCGCCCCTCGTGCGGCTCACGCCCGATCGGGCTGCGGAAAAGCTGGCCGGCGCCCCTGGCCTGGGCGATCGGCTGCTGGTGCGCTTCGAGCGCACCGAAGACGGCGAGCTGGAAGCCAGGCTGATCAAGCGGCTCGGCCAGAGCGCGCACCGCATTCTCGGCGTGATCCGCAAGGCGCGCCGCGAGGTCCGGGTCGAGCCCGTCGACCGGCGCACGAAACAGACCCTCGTCCTGAGCGCCCTCGACGGGGAGAGCCTGCGCGACGGCGACCTTGTGCTCGCCCAGGTGGGCTCCGCCGAGCGCCGATACGGCCCGCACAGCGGCAAGGTGCTGGAAGTGGTGGGCCGCGAGGACGACGTGCGCGCCGCCTCGCTGATCGCCATTCACACCCACGGCATCCCCACTGGCTTCACCGCCCAGGCGGAAGCCGAGGCCGAGGCCGCCGAGCCGCCGACCCTTACCGGCCGCGAGGACCTGCGCGACGTCCCCTTCATCACCATCGATCCAGCGGACGCGCGCGACCACGACGACGCCGTCTACGCCGCCCCCGACGAAGACCCCAAGAACCCCGGCGGCTGGATCGTCTGGGTCGCCATCGCCGATGTCGCCGCCTATGTCCGGCCGGGGTCCGCCCTGGACGTCGAGGCCTGGGACAAGGGCAACAGCGTCTACTTCCCCGACCGGGTGGAGCCCATGCTGCCGGAGCGGCTCTCCAACGGCCTGTGCTCCCTGCGCGAGGGCGAGAACCGGGCCTGCCTGGCGGTGCGGATGGTGTTCGGGGCGGACGGCCGCAAGCGCTCCCACCGGTTCGTGCGCGGCCTGATGCGCTCGGCCGCCAAGCTGGCTTACGAACAGGCCCAGGCCGGCGTCGACGGGACGCCCGACGACAAGACCGCGCCGCTGCTGGATCCGATCCTGAAGCCGCTCTACGCGGCCTATGCGGTGTTGAAGAAGGGCCGCGACGTCCGCTCGCCGCTCGCCATCGAAAGCCTTGAGCGCAGGGTCATCATCGGCCCGGACGGCAAGGTGGCCTCGATCACGCCCCGGCCGGTCCTGGCGGCCCACCAGCTGATCGAGGAGATGATGATCCAGGCCAACGTCTCGGCCGCCGAGACGCTGGAGGCCAAGCGCACGCCGCTGATCTACCGCATCCACGACACCCCCAGCCCCGAGAAGATCCAGGCCCTGGTGGAGTTCCTGGGAACCCTGGGCATTCCCTGGTCCAAGGGCGAGGCGCCGCGGACCGACCGGTTCAACCAGCTGCTGGGCGACACGCGCGAGGGACCGCACGCCGAGATCATCAACGAGGTGGTCCTGCGCACCCAGATGCAGGCCATCTATTCCGAGGAGAACATCGGCCACTTCGGGCTGAACCTGCTGCGCTACGCGCACTTCACCTCGCCGATCCGGCGCTATGCGGACCTCGTCGTGCACCGCGCCCTGATCCGCGCCCTGGGGCTGGGCAATGACGGCCTGAGCGACCAGGACGTCACCAAGATGAAGTCGACGGCCGAGCACATCACCGCCGCCGAGCGCAGGGCCATGGCCGCCGAGCGCGACGCCACCGACCGCTATGTGGCCGCCTTCCTGGCCGACCGGGTCGGCGCCGAGTTCGAGGGCCGCATCACCGGCGTCACCCGCTTCGGCCTCTTCGTACGCCTGACCGAGACCGGCGCGGACGGCCTGATCCCGATCTCCCGGCTTGGCGGCGAGTACTTCATCCATGACGAGCGCACCCACGCCCTGGTCGGCGAGCGCACCGGGCAGCGCTGGCCGCTGGGCATGAGCGTGCAGGTGCGGCTGGTGGAGGCCACGCCCCTCACCGGCGGCCTGCTCTTCGACATGCTGAGCGAGCCGGCCCCCGCCGACGCCAGGGCGGCGCGGCCGCCGCTGGGGGTCCGCCGCCGGACGCCGGTCGGCCGGCCCGAGCCCCGGCGCGGCCGCTCATCGCGACGGCGCTGAGTGCGCTGAGGCTGCTTTCCAGGGCCGACCACAGGGTTCATACGCAATCCCATGGCCGAACGCGTTTTCGACACCCATCCGGCGAGCGGCGATCCGGCCTGGACCCAGCGCGGCCGACGCGCGCCCCGCCCCCGCGACGCCGCCACCTTGATCCTGGTTCGGCGCGACGGCGAGCAGCCGCGCATCCTGATGGGCCGCCGCCATCGCGGTCATGACTTCATGCCCGACAAGTGGGTGTTCCCCGGCGGCCGGGTCGATCCTGCCGATTCCCGCGCGCCCTTCGCCAGCGACCTGCGCCACGAGGTCGCCGCCAAGCTGCGGATGACCGCCCCCGACGTGCGCGCCCGGGCGCTGGCCATGGCCGCCGTGCGCGAGACCTTCGAGGAGGCGGGCCTCCTGCTGGCCCGCCCAGCGCCCGCCCGGTCGGCGAGCGGGCCCTGGCGCGAGTTCCTGGCCCAGGGCGCCCAGCCTGATCTCGACGCGCTCGAGTTCGTGGCGCGGGCCATCACCCCGCCGGTGCTGCCCAAGCGCTTCGACGCGCGCTTCTTCATGGCCGACGCCGAGCGCCTGATCAGCCTGGAGCGCCAGCCCGACTGCGGGGAACTGGACGAGATCGCCTGGTTCTCAATGGACGAGGCCATGGCGCTCAATATCCCGGGAATCACCCGCTTCGTCCTGCGCGAGGCGGCGGCCCGCCTGTCGACCCCGAAGCGGGACGTCCCCTTCCTGCGGTTCGTCCAGCGGACCCAGGTGATCACCCACCTCTGAGGCGCCTCAGGGCTTGGGCGCCGCCCCCAGGCGCCGCAGGACGTCGCGCGGAATGCTGAGTTCGGCGATCACCGCGCGATGGTCGCGGAATCCGCAGATCTCGCGCTGAATGAAGAACCACCAGACCGCTTCGGCCGCGCCATGCACCAGCGCCGGCCGGTCGCCGGTCTCGCCCGCGCCGGCGTCGAAGGCCTGGAGGCGCTTGACGGCCGACGCGGCCCGCTCACCCAGGCGCCCGAGCGTAGCCGCCTTCTCGCCTACGAGTTCGTAGTCGAGGGCGCTCGCCCCATTTTCGAGGCGCAGGTTGCGGGGCGGTCGGACAGCCATCGCGCCAATATGGCGGGTCGGCGTGGACAGCCAAGAGGCCAGGCGCAAACCGAGCAAATCCACAGGCTCAATCAGCAGCGGTGCGGCGCATTGACTTTGCAGGCGCGATTCGTATTGTCCGCCGCTCGAATTTGCACGCCGGCCTGAGCGCCGCCGAACGCTAAGGACCGATCATGGCGAAGCCCGCCTCAATCAAGATCCGCCTGAACTCCACGGCGGACACCGGCTACTTCTACGTCACGAAGAAGAACGCCCGCACCAAGACCGAGAAGATGGTGGTCAAGAAGTACGACCCCGTCATCCGCAAGCACGTCGAATTCAAAGAAGGCAAGATCAAGTAAGCCTCTCAAGGCATTGATCTATTTATCGAACGCCCGGCCCTGCGCCGGGCGTTTCGCTTTTGAGCGCTGTTGGACTAGCCTCCCCGGGAATTGGGGAGCGAGCCATGACGTCCTGGTATGAGCGCAAGGTCCTGCCGCAGATCATCCGCCTCGCCTGCGGCTGTACGGCCCTGGCGGAGGGCCGCCAGGAGATCGTCTCCCAGGCCGAGGGGCGCGTGCTGGAGCTGGGCCTCGGGGCCGGCGCGAACCTGCCCTACTACAGGCCCGCCGCCGTCAAAGAAGTGATCGGCGTCGAGCCGTCGGCCGAACTCCGCGAAATCGCCGCAGCGGCGCCGAGGCCGGAGGGCCTGAACCTGACCCTGCGCGAGGGCGCCGCCGAAGCCCTGCCCTTTGAGGACGCCGCCTTCGACATGGTCGTCTGCACCTTCACCCTCTGCACCGTGCGCGACCCTGCGGCCGCGCTCTCGGAGGCGCGGCGGGTGCTGCGGCCAGGCGGGGCTTTCCTCTTCTGCGAGCACGGCGCGGCGCCCGACGCGGACGTGGCGCGCTGGCAGCACCGTCTGGAGCCGGTTTGGAAGCGCCTGTTCGGCGGGTGCCACCTCACGCGCAACGTCTCAGAGAGCGTGGGGAGCCGCTTCACCATCGAGACGCTGCGGAAGGGCTATCAGCCCAAGGGGCCCCGTTTTGCGAGTTGGATGGAGGCCGGCCGCGCCATCGCAGCCTGACGGCTTGCTCAGGCGGCGCGGGCGATGACCTTGTTACGGCCGGAGGCCTTGGCCTCATAGACCGCCTCGTCGGCGCGCTTGATCAGGGCGTCGGGCTTGTCGTCGGCGCCCAGGGTCGCCGCCACCCCGATGGAGATGGTGACGCTGAGCAGCTCCGCGCCGCCCATCACCCGGAAGGGCGAGCCCGCCACATGCAGCCGGATCCGTTCGGCGATGCGGCCGGCGTCTTCCAGCGCGGTGTCCGGCATCACCACCACGAACTCCTCCCCGCCATAGCGGCAAGGCAGATCGATCGCCCGGACGTTGGAGGCCAGGCGCACGGCGAACTCGCGCAGCACCTCGTCGCCCACATCGTGGCCGAAGCCGTCGTTGATCTTCTTGAAGTGGTCGATATCGATCAGCAGCATCGAGACCTGATCGCCGCCGAGCGCAGCGCGCTTCACCAGGGCTTCCAGCTGGCCCGACATGTAGCGGCGGTTGTGCAGGCCGGTGAGCTGGTCGGTGACCGCCAGCTCCAGCGAATGGTCGAGGTTGTCGCGCAGATAGTCGGTGTAGCGCTTGCGGCGGATCTGGGTGCGGGCGCGCGCCGCCAGCTCCTGCGGATCGATGGGCTTGGAGAGGATGTCGTTGACCCCGATCTCCAGGGCCTTCACCAGCCGCGGGCGTTCATCGAAGTCGACGATCGCCAGGATCGGCAGGTGCCGGGTCGCTTCGTCGGAGCGGATCTGGGCGGCGAGCCTCAGGCCGTCGAACCCGCGCGCGGCGGCGTTGACGATCACCAGGTCCACCGGACCCTTGGCGGTCATCAGCGCCTTCTCGGGGTCGGACTCGATGACCGGCCGGTGCTCTATATTGAGTTCGGCGTGGACCCTCGCGGCCTGCCGCTCGTGGTCGTCGATGATCAGGACGCGACCGCCGGTCCCGCCCAGCCGCGACGCCGCGCCGGCGATCACGCCCATGCGCCGGCCCGAGGCTTCCCGTTCGCGCAGCTCGTCGATGACCATCTTCAGGCGCGTGAGGCTGCGCACCCGGGCGAACAACATCACGTCATCGATGGGCTTGGTGAGAAATTCATCGGCCCCGGCCTCAAGGCCGGCGATTCGGTCGGCGCGCCCGTCCAGGGCGGTGACCAGCACCACCGGAATATGCCGCGTCTCGGGATCGTCCTTCAGACGCCGGCAGACCTGGAAGCCGTCCATGCCGGGCATCATCACGTCCAGCAGCACGATATCGGGCTTCTCGGCGGCGGCGATGGCCAGGGCTGTGGGCCCGTCATAGGCCGTCAGGACCTCGTAATATTCCGCAGTCAACTTCGCTTCGAGCAGCCGAACGTTGGCTTCGATGTCGTCGACGACCAGGATGCGCGCGGTCATGGGTACTAACTCAGTAGACGGCGGATAGTGTCCAGGAAGTGCGACACAGAAATCGGCTTCGAGATATAGGCTTCGCAGCCGCCCTCACGAATACGCTCCTCATCGCCTTTCATGGCGAAGGCGGTGACGGCGACCACGGGGATATGGGCCAGCTCGTCGTCTTCCTTCAGCCACTTGGTGACTTCCAATCCCGATATCTCGGGCAACTGGATATCCATGAGAATCAGATCGGGGCGATGCTCGCGCGCAAGCGCCAGCGCCTGAAGGCCCTCGCGGGTCTGCAGAGTTTCATAACCCTGAGCGTCGAGAAGATCATGAAATAGCTTCATGTTCAGCTCGTTATCCTCGACGATGAGGACCTTCTTGGCCATTGTCGTCTCGACGATCTTCCATTGGCGGCGTTGAACGTGCGCCGAAAACCCACCTGTGGTCGAGTCATCACATGGATATCCTTAAACTTCGTTAGTCGCATCGGACCCATCGCCTGAACAGCGTCACACCCCCTCCCGTACGCCCGCACCGCATCGATGCGGCGCGCCTGGGCATCGCGCCGGACCGGCCGCTGTTCATCGTCGACGTCGACGAGGTGCTCGGGATGTTCGTGGCGGGTTTCGCCGCCTTCGTGGAGACGCGCGGCTTCGAGTTCCGCCTCGATCGCTACGGCCTGATGCAGAACATCTACGCCCCCGGGGCCGCCACGCCGGTGGCGCGTGAGGAGGGCCAGGCCCTGCTCGACGTCTTCTTCCGCAGCGGCTGCGGCGAGATGGAGCCGGCGCCCGGAGCTGCGGCCGCCCTGCGCGTCCTCGCCCGCCACGCCTCGGTGGTGGTGTTCTCCAACGCCCCGCCGGCGGCGCGCCTTGCCCGCGCCCGCTGGCTCGGCCGCCACGACCTCGACTATCCGCTCGTGCTTGGAAGCGGGCCGAAGGGTCCCCTGGCCGCAGCCATGGCGGCCGTCACCACCGGCCCATCGGCATTCGTCGACGACCTGATCCCGAATCTCGATTCGATGGCCGAAGCCGATCCGTCGGTGATTCGCTTCCAGCACGTGGCCGACCCACGCCTGCAGCCCCTCGCCCCGGCCGCGCCGGAGCGGCATCGGCGGATCGACGACTGGACCGAATTGGCCGATGCGGCGAGCGAAGCCCTGACGCGCTGATTCTGGAACAAATCAGGTATGCTGACGGCCATGATCCGCATCGGCGTGGACTTTGGCGGCACCAAGATCGAGGCCGCGGCCCTGGACCCCGAGGGCCGCGTGCTCGCGCGCGTGCGTGCGCCGACGCCTGGGGGCTATGAGGGTGGCCTTCGCGTCGTCCGGGACCTGGTCGCGCGGGTCGAATCCGAGGCCGGCGGTTCCGATGCGACGGTGGGTGTCTGCGGGCCGGGCTCGGCCTCCCCGGCGAGCGGCCTGATCCGCAACGCCAACTCCACCTATCTGAACGGCCATCCCTTCCAGCGCGACCTGGAGGCGGCGCTGGCGCGGCCGATTCGGCTGGCCAACGACGCCGACTGCCTGGCCCTGTCGGAGGCGGCGGATGGGGCCGGCGCAGGGGCCGAATCGGTGTTCGCCGCCATTCTGGGGACCGGCTGCGGGGGCGGTCTGGTGATTCGCGGCGGGCTGCAGCAGGGGCGCAACGGCTTCGCCGGGGAATGGGGGCACGCTCCCCTGCCCTGGCCGAGGGCTGAAGAATATCCAGGGCCGCTGTGCTGGTGCGGGCGGCGCAGCTGCCTGGAGCTGTGGATCTCCGGGACGGGGTTTGCGAACGACCATGGCCAGGGGCTGACCGGCGAGGGCGTCGCCCAGGCCGCCGCGGCGGGCGACGTCTCAGCCCTCGCCGCGCTGGACCGTTATATAGACAGGCTGGCCCGGGGCCTTGCAGTGGTCTGCGACATCCTCGACCCCGACGTGATCGTCCTTGGCGGGGGCATGTCGAACGTCGCGGCCCTCTATGCGCGCCTGCCGGCGGCCATCGGCGCCCATGTGTTTTCCGACGTCTTCGAGACCCCCGTGCGGCCGGCGGTGCATGGCGATTCCTCCGGCGTGCGCGGCGCGGCCCGGCTGTGGCCGCTGGCCGCCGGTCCATGAGCGCCCTCTGCCGCGACTGCCTCGCGCTGGGCGCTGGTGCGCCGCGCCGCTGCCCGGTCTGCGGCTCGCCGCGCATGGTCATCCATGAGGAGCTCGAGCGCCTGTCCATGGCGCATATGGACTGCGACGCCTTCTACGCCTCGGTGGAGAAGCGCGACCGCCCGGAGCTGCGTGACCGCCCGGTGATCGTCGGCGGCGGCAGGCGCGGCGTCGTCACCACCTGCTGCTACATCGCCCGCATTTCCGGCGTCCGCTCGGCCATGCCGATGTTCAAGGCCCTCAGCGCCTGCCCTGATGCAGTGGTCATCAAGCCCGACTTCTCCAAGTACCGCACCGAGAGCCGCCGCATCCTGGGGATGGCGGCCGAGCTCACCCCGCTGATCCAGCCGCTGTCGCTGGACGAGGCCTGGATGGACCTGGCGGGCACGGCGCGCCTGCACGGCGCCCCGCCGGCCGTCACGCTGGCGCGGCTGCAAGCCCGCATCGAGGCCGAGGTGGGAATCACCGTCTCCATCGGCCTGGCCCCCAACAAGTTCCTCGCCAAGATCGCCTCCGATCTCGACAAGCCCCGGGGCTTCTCGGTGATCGGCGAGGCCGAGGCCCAGACGTTCCTGGCGCCGCGGCCCGTCGCGATCCTGCCGGGCGTCGGGCCGGCCATGGTCAAGGCCATGGGGACGGCCGGCCTCTCCACGGTCGGCGATATCGCCCGGTCCGACGCCCGGGACCTCGCCCGGCGCTTCGGCGCCCACGGCCTGCGGCTCTGGGACCTGGCGCACGGCCGCGACAAACGGCCCGTCGACCCCGACGGGGTCCGCAAGGGCATCAGCGCCGAGACCACCTTCAATGAGGACCTGATCCGCCTGGCCGACCTGGAGGACAGGCTCGCCCCGCTGTGCGAGCGGGTCGCGCGGCAGGCCCGCGAGGCCGGCGTGGTCGGCCGCGTGGTGACGCTGAAGCTCAAGGCCGACGACTTCCGGATCATCACCCGCAGGCGCGCCCTGGCCACGCCCACCCAGACCGCCAAGACCCTGTTCGCCGTGGGCCGCGAGCTCCTGGCGCCGGAAGTGGGCGCGCGGCGCTGGCGGCTGATCGGCGTCGGAATCGCCGAGCTCCTTGATTCTGGGGCGGTGGAGCACGATCTGTTCGCGAGCGACGAGCAGCGCGCCTTGGCCGGCGAGCGGAGCGTGGATTCGATTCGAGCGCGATTCGGACCCGGCGCCGTAACCTCCGGCCGGGCGCTCAAGGCGCGATCCGACCCTAAAGTGTGAGCGGGCCAGGCTTCGTCGTGTGCATCAATTTCGCCCGGGCGCCCCTAAAGCGGCCTGGCGTGACAAATCGACCCTTCCAAACGCCGGTCTTTTCCATATCTAATCTCATAAGGGACGGCGTCACGGCGTGCGTCAGGAGACCTGTTCGATGGCCGAGCGAAAGCAAGGTGATCAAGGCACGGGCGTTAAATCGGCTGTCACGACTCAGACAAAGCCGAAGACGCAGAAGCCGTCGCTTTACCGCGTTCTGCTGCTCAACGACGACTACACGCCTATGGAGTTCGTCGTTTACGTACTTGAGCAGTTTTTCAACAAGTCGCGCGAAGATGCGACCAGGATCATGCTTCACGTCCATCAACATGGGGTCGGCGTGTGCGGTGTGTTCACATACGAGGTGGCGGAAACAAAAGTTGCCCAGGTCGTTGATACCGCCAGGCGGCATCAGCACCCGTTGCAGTGCACCATGGAAAAGGATTGAGGCCGAGCTTGCCCTCATTTTCACGCCAACTTGAAGAATCCCTCCACAGGGCCGTCGCCTACGCCAACCAGCGTAAGCACGAGTACGCCACGCTGGAGCACCTCCTCTTGTCCCTTGTGGACGACGAGGACGCAGCGAACGTCATGCGCGCTTGCGAAGTCGACCTTGGATCGCTGCGCACGACCCTCAACAACTATGTGGACAACGAGCTGCGCTCGCTGGTGGTGGACGACGGCGAGGACGCCAAGCCCACCTCATCCTTCCAGCGGGTGATTCAACGCGCGGTCATCCACGTGCAGTCCTCCGGCCGCGAAGAGGTCACCGGCGCCAACGTGCTGGTGGCGATCTTCTCCGAGCGCGAGAGCCACGCCGCCTACTTCCTGCAAGAGCAGGACATGACCCGCTACGACGCGGTGAACTTCATCGCCCACGGCATCGCCAAGAAGGCGGGCGCGAGCGAGAACAAATCGGTCAAGGGCTCGGACGACGAGGAGAAGCCGGTGGTCAAGACCGGCGGCGAGGCGCTGGACGCCTACTGCGTCAACCTCAATGAGAAGGCCAAGCAGGGCAAGGTCGATCCCCTGATCGGCCGGTCGGCCGAGGTCGAGCGCTGCATCCAGATCCTGTGCCGGCGGACCAAGAACAATCCGCTGCTGGTGGGCGACCCCGGCGTCGGCAAGACGGCGATCGCCGAGGGCCTGGCGCGCAAGATCGTCAACAAGCAGGTCCCCGAGGTCCTTTCCGGCTCAACCATCTTCTCGCTCGACATGGGCTCGCTGCTGGCGGGCACCCGCTATCGCGGCGACTTCGAAGAACGCGTGAAGCAGGTGGTCAAGGAGCTCGAGAACCACCACGACGCCATCTTGTTCATCGACGAGATCCACACGGTGATCGGCGCGGGCGCGACCTCGGGCGGGGCTATGGACGCCTCGAACCTCCTGAAGCCGGCCCTGGCGTCGGGCACCCTGCGCTGCATGGGCTCGACCACCTACAAGGAGTTCCGCCAGCACTTCGAGAAGGACCGGGCGCTCGTCCGGCGCTTCCAGAAGATCGATGTGAACGAGCCGACCGTCGAGGACACCATCAAGATCCTCAAGGGGCTGAAGTCCTACTACGAGGACTTCCACAAGCTGCGCTACACCTCCGACGCCATCAAGGCGGCGGTGGAGCTGTCGGCCAAGTACATCACCGACCGCAAGCTGCCCGACAAGGCGATCGACATCATCGACGAGGCGGGCGCCAGCCAGATGCTGCTGCCGGAAGGCCGCCGCAAGAAGATCATCGGCGTGAAGGAGGTCGAAAGCGTCGTCGCCAAGATCGCCCGCATCCCGCCGAAGTCGGTCTCCAAGTCCGACACCGAGTCCCTGCGCCAGCTCGAAGCCGACCTGAAGCGTGCGGTCTACGGCCAGGACGAGGCGATCGACCAGCTCTCCTCGGCCATGAAGATGGCCCGGGCCGGCCTGCGCGATAACAACAAGCCGATCGGCTGCTACCTGTTCTCGGGCCCCACCGGCACCGGCAAGACCGAGACGGCCCGTCAGCTCGCCGGCACCCTCGGCATCGAGCTGCTGCGGTTCGACATGTCGGAATACATGGAGCGCCACACGGTGAGCCGCCTGATCGGCGCGCCCCCCGGCTATGTGGGCTTCGACCAGGGCGGCCTCCTGACCGACGCCGTCGACCAGCACCCGCATGCGGTCGTGCTGCTCGACGAGATCGAGAAGGCGCATCCGGACGTGTTCAACATCCTCCTGCAGGTCATGGACCATGGGGTGCTGACGGACGCCAACGGCAAGAAGGTCGACTTCCGCAACGTGGTCCTGATCATGACCACCAATGCGGGCGCTTCCGACGCCCAACGCCAGACCATCGGCTTTGGCCGCGGCAAGGCGGACGACGAGTCGGACGAGGCGATCAAGCGGCTGTTCACCCCGGAATTCCGCAACCGCCTCGACGCGGTGGTGGCGTTCAAGGGCCTCACGCCGGAGATCATCCGCCAGGTCGTGCAGAAGTTCGTCATGCAGCTGGAGGCGCAACTCGCCGACCGCCATGTGACGATCGAGACCTCCGAGGACGCCGCCGACTGGCTGGCCAAGAACGGCTTCGACGAGCTCTACGGCGCCCGGCCCCTGGCCCGGGTCATCCAGGAGCACATCAAGAAGCCGCTCGCCGACGAGATCCTGTTCGGCAAGCTGGTCAAGGGCGGCCACGTCAAGGTCGTGCTCAAGGACGGCAAGATCGCCTTCGAGATCGAGGGCGACGCACGGACCCCTGGCGCGCCGGAGATCGAACGGCCGGCCGAGGATCCGATCGCGGCCCTGCGCGACATCGCCGAGGGATCTGCGCCGGAACTGGCCGACTAGCCTTCAGCCACAGCGCTGAGACGACAGAGCCCCGGGCCGAAAGGTCCGGGGCTTTTTCGTTGGCGCGAGGGACCCGGGGTCGCCGCTCGCCTTCTCGGCGGCCGGCGATAAGATCGCGGGCCAAGTAGGCGCCGCGCCAGACGGCGTCGCCTGGCCGGTGAGGAAGCCGATATGAGCAAGTGGCGCTTCACGAAGGGACTGCACGAGATCGGGAACGGCGTGTTCGCCTGGCTTCAGCCGGACGGCGGCCTTGGTCTCAGCAATGCGGGCCTGCTGGTCGAGGGCGAGCGGTCCATCCTGGTGGATACGCTGATGGACCTGCCGCTCACGCGCGAGATGCTGGCGTCGATGAGCAAGGCCACGCCGGCGGCCAAGGACATCGACGTGCTGGTCAACACCCACGCCAACCTCGACCACACCTTCGGCAACCAGCTGGTGAAAGGCGCGGAGATCGTCGCCTCCGCCGCCTGCGCCGAGGAGATGGTGCAGGAGAGCCCGGCGCTGCTGGAAGCCTTCCAGAAGTGGCAGCGGGACGGCTTCCCCGGCGGCGGCTTTCCCATGGGGATGGCGAGGTTCGACTATGAGGGCATCGTCATCACCCCGCCGACGCGGACCTTCAGCGACCGCAAGCTCACCCTGCCGCTGGGCGATCGGACAATCGAAGTGATCCATGTCGGGCCGGCCCATACCCGCGGCGACGTGATCATCTATTCACCCCAGGATCGGGTGGTGTTCACCGGCGACATCCTCTTCGTGGGCGGCCATCCGGTGATCTGGGCTGGTCCCTGGGCCAACTGGATCAGGGCCTACGAACTGATCCTGGACCTTGACGTCGACGTCGTTGTGCCCGGTCACGGCCCCATCACCGACAAGGCCGGGGTGCGGGAAATGCTCGACTGGCTCGTCTATCTCCGCGACCAGGCGAAGGCGCGCTACGACGCAGGCCTCAGCCTCGAGGACACCGTCAGGGACATCAAGCTCTACTTCCCGGTGGACCAGTGGATCGACGCCGACCGGATCGTCAACAACGTCAACCTCCTGTTCCGCGAGTTCGGCGGCCGCGGAACCGTCGCGGGCTTCCCCGAACTGAAGGTCATCCAGGAGCGCCTGGGCCTTCTCCACCCGATCTCCCTGAAGGCCGCCCCCCACCAGGGCCATGATGACGCCTAGGCGCCTGGTCCCGGCGTGTGGGGCCGCTCAGCTCAGCTGATCTGCGCGGCGATCTGCTCGGCCAAAGCCTTGAGTTCGGCCGGATCGGCCATGGCGCCGACGGCGTGAATGCCCAGCGGCTGGCCGACCCAGCGCGGGATGATGTGGAAATGCAGGTGGAAGACCGACTGCCCGGCCGGTCCGCCGTTGAACTGCATCACCTGCACCCCGTCCGGCTTCAGGGCCGAATTGACCGCCCGCGCCACGCGCTGAACCCCGAGGATCAGCGGCGCCAGCACCTGCGGGTCGGCGTCAAGGAGATTGCGCGCCTGATTGTGCTTGGGGATCACCAGGGTGTGGCCGCGCGACTGGGGGAAGGCATCCATGAAGGCGAGCACGTGGTCGTCCTCGAAGACGCGCGCCGCGGGCGCCTCGCCGCGCAGGATCTTGGCGAAGATGTTCGCCTCGTCATAGGTTCCGTCCAGGCTCATGGCTGTCTCCTGCGCGCGCCCTTTCTCGTAGCAATCGCCTTGGGCGGCTTCAATCGCCGTGCCGGAACGGCGAGTACTCTTCGGCCAGCCACTCCATCTCACTTTCCACCGCCGCCCGCTCGCGCTCGAGATAGGCCTCCACCGGCTTGCGGAGCGCCGGGTCGGCGATGAAGTGCGCCGAGCGGACAGGATGCGGCAGGTACCCGCGGGCGATCTTGTGTTCGCCCTGGGCGCCGGCCTCCACGCGGGCGAGACCGCGGCCGATCGCCCATTCGATCGCCTGGTAGTAGCAGAGCTCGAAGTGCAGGAACGGCACGTGCCCCACCGCGCCCCAGTTGCGGCCATAGAGGCAGTCGTCGCCGATCAGGTTCAGGGCCCCGGCGATCCATCGCCCGCCCTGCGCCGCCATCACCAGTAGGACGCGGTCGGCCATCCGTTCGCCCAGCAGGGAGAAGAACCGCCGGTTCAGGTACGGCCGCCCCCACTTGCGCGCGCCGGTGTCCATATAGAAGGCGTAGAAGGCGTCCCAGTGCGCCTCCGTCAGGTCCTTGCCGGTCAGGGTTTCGATGGTGAGGCCGGCCTGAGCTTCGCGTCGCTCGCGCCGGATCGTCTTGCGCCGCCCCGAGGACAGATCGGCCAGGAAGGCGTCGAAATCGCCATAGCCCCGGTTCAGCCAATGGTACTGCTGGCCCTGGCGAAGGGCGAAGCCGTGCTCGCCCATCCAGCGCCACTCATCGTCCAGCGGGAAATTCACGTGCACTGAGGAGGCGCCATAGCGCTCGCAGAGCCCCACGGCGCCGCCCAGCAGAATCGCGCGGGCCGCGTCGGCGTCGACCCCCGGCCGCACCAGCATGCGCGGGCCGGTCGCCGGCGTGAACGGCGCCGCCGACAGGAGCTTGGGATAGTAGCGGCCGCCGGCGCGCTGATAGGCCTCGGCCCAGGAGTGGTCGAAGACGTATTCGCCCTGGCTGTGCGATTTCAGATAGAGCGGCATGACCGCGGCGACTTCGCCCGCCGCGTCCTCCACGCTCAGGTGCTGCGGCCCCCAGCCGGCCCGCTCGACGGCGCATCCGGACACCTCCGCAGCATCCAGGAAGTCATAGAGGACGAAGGGATTGCCGGCATATTCCGGCCGCAAGGCGCAGGCGTCCCAGCCCTCGCGCCCGATCTCGGCGACGCGGCGGTGCGCACGGACCTGGGACTTCAGGGCCGGCGCCAAGATCCCTCCCCCACCAAGCCGCGGCGGACCGTCACGGTATGAAGCCATCGAAGATGAAGTTGTCGCAGGCGTCCTGCACCGCGACCCATTGGTCGGGGCTGCGGACCGTCCAGGCGATGACCGGCAGGCCCTTGGCCCTGTGACGGGCGGCGGCTTCGCCCGGCAACATGTCGAGGCCAAGCGCCAGGAAGTGCGGGCGGGCGATCTCCACATGCTCCAAACGCGCGAAGACGCCGCGCTGCTCTTCAGCCAATTGCGGCGCATCGCCATAGCCGTAGCTGTCCAGGCCGCGCAGCACGCCCGGGAAGCGCTCGGCGAACCAGGCGTGCGAATAGGGATTGAAGCCGATCAGCGCCACCGGCCCGGCATGGTCGATGATGATGTCATGGACCCGTCGCTCCAGGGGTCCGACCGCGCCATACGGCGTCTTCAGCTCCACCTGCACCAGGGCGCGGCGTCCAATCTCGGTCAGGGCCTCGACCAGGGTGGGGATGCGCTCGTCCGTTCCCTTGAGGCGAAGCTCGGCCAGGTCCGCGGCGGCCCAGTCGCAAAGGCGGCCCTGCGCTCCGGTCATCCGCTCCAGCGTGTCGTCGTGGAAGACCATCGCCTCCCCGTCCGCCGACAGCTGCACGTCGAGTTCGACGCCATAGCCGCTGGCGCAGGCCGCCTGAAACGCCCCCAGGGAATTCTCCGGCGGGCCGTCGGGCGACCACAATCCCCGATGCGCCACCGGCGGGTCGAACAGCCGCTCCCAGGCCTCGCCGAACCGCGCCTTCACCGCACCTGCACCACCGCATCCACCTCGACGGCGAAGTTGAGCGGCAGGCGGTAGACGCCGACCGCCGAACGCGCGTGCCGCCCGGCGTCGCCAAAGACGTCGACCATCAGATCGGAGCAGCCGTTGACCACCTGCGGGATGTCGAAGAAATCCGGCCCCGCCTGGACGAAACCGGCCAGCTTGACGATGCGGACCACGCGCGTGAGGTCGCCGCCGCACGCGGCCTTCATCTGGGCGATCAGGTTGATCCCGCAAATGCGAGCGGCGATCCGGGCGCCGTCCATGTCGACATCGACGCCGACGGTCCCCTTGATTCCACCGTCCTCGTCCCGAGAGACCTGACCTGAGATGTGAACGAGGTCCCCGACGCGGACGAACGGGACGTAGTTGGCCACCGGGGCGGCCGGCTCCGGCAGGACGATTCCCAGTTCGGCGAGGCGGTGTTCGATCTGCGACATGACCGCACGTCTACTGCCCGAGCGGGCAAGAGAAAAGGCCCGCGCCCGCAATGGGGCCCGGGCCTTTCGGGAAGGCTCTTTAAAAGGCGTCGGGCGCTTAGCGGACCGCTTGCAGCTTTTCGACCACGGCGGTCACGCGCTCGTTGAGGGGCTTCAGCGAGTCCTTCACCGACGCGGCGACGGTCTCGGACATCTTGCCGACTTCCGACATGTAGGTTTCGAGAGCGGTCTTGGCGAAAGCGGTCTGAAGCTCGACCACTTCCTGCAGCGACTTGGCGCCGGCGAGGGACTTGGCGGCCGCCACCTGGCCCTCGAATGAGGACTTGGAGAACGACATCGCCTGGGCGCCCAGCACTTCGGCGCCCTTGGTGGCGGCGGTCATCGAAGCGATGACGGCCTCGAGATTCTTCTTGGAGTAGCCGTTCACCTCGGTCAGGGCCGAGAGCGACTTCTCCACCGCGTCCTTGAACGCGACGGTGCCGGCGGAAGCGTATTGATCAAAGGTGGATTTGACAGTGGCAGCGGCGGTCATGGGGACTCCTGGCGTCAAAGGTGCACGGCTTGCGCCGCACGCGGGGGCTTTGGGAGGCACTGCGAGTACATTACAAGAATCCCATGTTGCAGTGCAGCAGTCAACCATTTTTGTGCAGCGCAACATTTTTTTGACGGCCGTCCGGCGCCGCTCTTGCAAGGCGGCTCGCTTCGGGACGAGGTTCACGAGCAAAGTGATGAAGCAAGCCGCGACAAAACGACTCCTTCAACGTGTGTTTACCATCGGGCAAGGCCATTTGCGGCATGCTAGGGTCTTCACGGGCGCCAGTATGTCGCCCTCAACTTTTTGATTCGACGGACGAAGCATGTTCCAGCCCGCCCGCCGCCTGCTGCTTTCCCTCGGCCTGGCCGTCGCGACCGTAGTCACGACGACAGTCCCGGCAGCTCAGGCTCAGGTTCCATATCTGCAGCTGCCGGCCAACCAGCCCAAGTACTCGTCCATCGTGGTGGACGCGAAAAGCGGGGAGGTCCTGTACGCCAAACGCGCGGACAGCGTTCGGTATCCCGCGTCGATCACGAAGGTGATGACGCTGTACCTTACGTTCGAAGCCCTGGCCGCAGGCCGCATCAAGCTGGACGACCGGGTGGTCTTCTCGCCCCATGCGTCCGCGCAATCGCCGACCAAGCTTGGCGTCGCCGCTGGCGATTCCGTCACGGTCAGCGAGGCGATGCAGGCCATGGCCATCAAGTCGGCCAACGACGCGGCCGTCGCCATGGCTGAAAAGCTGGGCGGCACGGAAAGCCGCTTCGCCGCCCTGATGACCCTGCGCGCCCGCGAGCTGGGCATGGGCAACACCCATTTCGTCAACGCCTCGGGCCTGCCGGATTCCCGCCAGGTGACCTCGGCCCGCGACCTGGCGATCCTGTCGCGCGCGGTGATGCGCGACTATCCGCAATATTATCGGCTGTTCAGCCAGCAGCAGTTCACCTTCCGCGGTCGCCTGATGGGCAACCACAACCGCCTGCTCGGGCGCATGGATGGCGTGGACGGCCTGAAGACCGGCTTCACCAACGCCTCGGGCTACAATCTCGCCGTTTCGGCCGTTCATGACGGCCGCCGCCTGATCGCGGTGGTGATGGGCGGGCCCACCGGCGCCTGGCGCGACAACAACGCCCAGGGCCTGCTGCTCACCGGCTTCGACGTGATGGACCGCAGGGCCCGCGGCGAGAAGATTCTGGTCGCCCAGAACATGTTCGAGCCTGAAGCCGCCGGCCCGATGATGCGGCCGTCCATCGAACAGGGCGACCGTGACCAGGACGGGGGCCGCATCCAGCTCGCCTCCGCCGCTCCCCTGCCCCGCGTCGCCTCGGTGAAGATCGTCGCCGCCGACGAGACCCCGCTTCGCAAGGGCCGCAAGGACAAGGAAAAGAAGGGCGAATGGTCCGTTCAGGTCGGCGCCTTCAAGTCCAAGAGCGACGCCCGCGAACAGCTGAGCTTCGTCAAGGACCGCTTCGGCAAGCAGTTCGCTAAGTCGGACGGCGCGGCTGAACGGCACGGCCGCGGCTATCGCACGGTGTTCAGCGGCTTCAACGAGAGCTCGGCCAAGGCCGCCTGCAAGGCCATGCGGGCCAAGCGCCTTGATTGCCGGGTGATGGGCCCCGGCTAAGAGCGCCGCGCTCCACTATCTTCCAGATCAGGCCGGGACCTCGTCCCGGCCTTTTCTTTTCGGGCGCCGTCAGCTTCGCAGGGCGTCCTCGGTGGCCTCGATCTCGTCGCGGATCCAGTCGTGGCCGTTGTTCACCAGCACGCCGTCGATCGCCTCCACATGGGCGCGAAGACGGTCGCGGATCTCCGGATTGACGTCGGGCTGGGTGGCCACCCATTTGGCCAGTTGATGCAGAGCGAATGCGCTATGCAAAGCCAGACGCTCGAGTTGGTCGTTCGATAGTTTCATCGGGACCTCCCAGATGGGTTGGCGAAGGTCCGGCCGTTCCGGCCGCCCGGACGCAACCACAGCCTCGCCTTGATCGGCCCGCCCTTCAAGGGGCTGCGCTTAGCCGGCTCGGGATTGGGTGCGCCTGACGAGGACCAAAATCGCCTGCGCGAGACCCCGGCGCTCGGCGGCGTGATAGGACGAATCCGCCGCTACAGCCCGGATCAGCCGGCGGTGCGCCTCGGCGAGGTTGTGATACGGCACGCGCGGCGCCAGGTGGTGCAGGGCGTGATAGCGCAGGCCCACCGGCGCCCACAGGGCGGGAAGCCAGCCCGGCGGCGGGACGTTCACGGAATCCACCACCTGGGCCTCCAGCGACATCGGCGCGCCATCGCCTTCCCAGGCATGGGCGACGAGGGTTCGCAGCTGGTTCACCAGGGTCGTCGCCGCCAGCACCGCCGCGCCGGTCAACACCGCACGCATGGCCACGCCGCCGGAGAGGACCAGGCCCACAAGCGTCCAGCTCCACAGCCAGCATGCGATCTCCTGGGCCCGCCAGGCCGCCGTCTGCGCGGCCGCAACGTCCTTGCGCCGGAAGCCGGGGTTTATGACCATGCCGGAGAACCGCCCCACCACCGTCTTGCGCAGACTGGGAACGAGTACGGACGCCGGCGCGGCGACAGCGAACCGCAGGAAGGCGCCCACGGGGGCCAGCGCCGCCACGGCCACGAAGCCCACGAGGGCGCGTGGCGACCCGTGCGCCAGGGGCAGGTACTCAGGGTCCTCCTGGGTGCCATAGCAACGTTGCAGATGATGGACGTTGTGGACGCCCTCATAGAGGAAGGACGGCACGAGGAAGGGCACGCCGATCAGCGCGTTCCAGCCGAGGCGAAACCCCGGAACCTCGTCGCTGCGCAGGTGCGTCAACTCATGGATGAAGCTGAGCGCCCGATAGAGCGCCAGCACGGCCACGGCGGCGCCGATCCAGCGCAAGGGGCCGTCGGCGAGTACGGCGGCCGCGAGGCCTGCGAACAGCACCGCCGCGCTCGCCCCCAGGTCCGCCCAATAGATCGCCGGCGAAGGCCGCACGAGGTCGCCCGTCAGCCCGCGCGCCTCGGCGCCGAGGCCGAGCGCCTCGGACCGCGCTTCCGCAGGCCTTTCGATCAAGGTCGTCAAGGGCGAGCCCAGCGCAATCGCGCCGACAGGGTCTGGGCCATGAGCAAGGAATCCCGGAACGTCAGATGCTCGCCTTATGCACGATCGCCCGCCGCCCGTCAGCGGCGGAAGGCCTCGCGAGCCTCATGCACGCGTCCATTCGACGCATACCGCAATTCTGCAACCTTAACGCGGCAGCAACAGCAGTCGAGGCACCGTCAGGCCGACTTCGGGAGGAGAATTAGGTGCCCCAGAATAGCAAGCCTCGGCGCGCGACGTCGCCGTCCGATGCCTGGGACGTCCGCCAGACCCAGACGCTGGTCCAATCCCTGATCAACCTCCTCACCGAGGAAGCCCTTTGCGTCCTCGACCGCTCCCAGCGGCACGTCGCCGTCAACACAACCTGGAAGGCGGCCATGGGGTTCGGGGATGAGGCGATTGGCAAGACCACCATAGACCTCTACGGAATCAACGGTGAACAGTTCGAGGCAGACTTCGCGCGGGCGCTCGCCGGTGAAGAGGTTGTCCGCACCGTCCAGGTGCCCGGTGATGACAGAATTACGATAGTCTGCTTGAGCCCGTGGCGTGGGACGGACGGCGAAATTCTCGGGGCGATCTGCCGGCACACCGTGGGCGGCGACGCGCAAGGCGCTTTGCAGTTGAGGGAGCGTCGCTTGCGGATGGCCATGGACATGGCCCAGGTCAACGCCTTCCAGATCGACTTCCGTACCGGACAGGTCACCCACGAGCCGGAACAGCCCGATTTCCCGAACCAGGGCTTCTTCACGTACGAAGACGTAGTCGCCCCCATGCCGGAAGAATGGCGCGACCGGAACCGTGAGAACTGGGCGCGTCACCTCAAGACCCGAGAGCCCATCGAAGACGAGTACCAGCTGCGCCTCAACGGCGCTCTGGTGTGGCACCGTACGCTCGCCGAGGCGGTGCACGGCAGCAATGGCGATGTCGTCGGCATGATCGGCGTCTGCCAGAACATCGACGAGCGCAAGCGGATCGAGCTTGAGCTGATCGCCGAGAAGGAAGCCGCCCAGGCCGCCGACCGATCCAAGAGCGAGTTTCTGGCCAATATCAGCCACGAGATCCGGACGCCCTTGAACGGCGTGCTCGGCCTGGCGAGCCAGCTCCGTCGCACACAGCTGGACACCGTCCAGAACGAAATGGTGCGCACGATCGAGTCCTCGGCCCAGACCCTCAACGCCCTGCTCTGCGACGTTCTGGACGTGGCCAAGATCGAGTCCGGCCACCTCGAACTGGACCCCCAGCCGTTTGACCCGGAAGAGGTGGTTCGCCACCTGCACCGCCTGTTCCGCGGGGCGGCCAGCGCCAAGGGATTGGATTTCCGCTGCGATCTCGACGCGAGCGTTTCGGGGCTCGCCATGGCCGACTCGACGCGGCTCAATCAGATCCTGACCAATCTCATCAGCAACGCCATCAAGTTCACGGCCGCGGGCGGCGTCGAACTGCGCGCCTGGGCCAAGGGCGAAGGCGAGAGCCAGCGTATTTGTTTCTCGGTGACGGACACCGGCTCCGGCATACCCGCGGAGGTTCTTCCCCGCCTCTTCGAGCGTTTCGTCCAGGCCGACGGCTCCATCAGCCGCTCCTATGGCGGGACCGGGCTTGGCCTGGCCATCTCCCGCAATCTCGCGCGGATGATGGGGGGCGACGTCGAGGTGACCTCCGAGCCCGCGCGCGGCTCGACCTTCACACTGACCATCAATGCGCCGGTGTGGCGCCAGGAAGGCCCGGCGACGCCCGCCGAGGACTCAAGCCCGTTCGCCTCCCTTCCCGCCGACCGGCCGCTCCGCGTCCTGCTTGTGGAAGACCACCCGGTCAATCGGCGGGTGGTGGAGCTGATCCTTGCGGGCATAGCCGACGTCGAATGCGCCGAGAACGGCGTACTCGGCCTGGCAGCCTACCGGGAGGGGGTGTTCGATGTCGTGCTCATGGACATGCAGATGCCGGTGATGGACGGGCTCGAGGCGACCCGTGCGATCCGTTGCTATGAGAGCGTCGCCGGCGCGCCGCACACGCCGATCGTCATGCTCAGCGCCAACGCCATGAGTGAACATGTGAGGAGCGGCATGGAGGCGGGCGCGGACTTCCACCTCGCCAAACCGATCACAGCCGAAGTTTTAGTCGGGGCCCTGGCGCGCGCCCTGGAGGGCGGGCCGGCCGTGGACTGCGCTCAGCCTCAGGCGCTCAAAGCAGGCTGAAGAGCCACTGGGTCGCCACGGCCGCCGCGAACAGCAGCGCGGCCGTACAGCCTAAGCACACTGCGCCCTCGGCGAGGGTCTTGTGGTGCTTTCCGCTCGTAGCTTGAAGAGTCATAGGCGTCCTCCGAGGCGTCGGCTGCTCTGACGGCGGCCGTTCGCACACTGAAGAGTGCGCCGATTTCGTCGGTTTGGCTAGACCTTGCTGTAGGGCGCTCAGAGCGGCTCGGAGAGCAGGCGGCGCAGCACGGAACGGAAGACCTCGCACAAGGCCTCGCGATCGGCGTGAGGGTGCGCCACGGCCCGCATCGCCATGCCGTCGAACAACATGCCCAGCACCTCGCCCCGCGCCGCCAGCTCCCGCTCGGACCGTCCGTCCGCGCCCTGCCTCAGGACGCTAAGGATGACGCCCCTCACCTCGGCGTCGGCGGCCTGCAGCAGCGCGGCGGCCGTCGGGTTTCGGGCCGCTTCGGCCGCGACCTCCAGCAGCAGCGCAGCGCGATCGGGATCGAACGCCTCATCCAGGATCTCCGGCGCCCGCTCCACGGCGGCCTCGACGAATGGCGCGCCGGAGTTCTGCAACTCCATGATCTTGCGCCGTGTTTCGGCCACATCCTCGGCGATGATCGCGCCGATGATCGCCTCTTTGCTTTCGAAGCACCGGTAGATCTGCCCGACGCTCAAGCCCGCGGCCTGGGCGATTTCGGCCATCCGGGCGCCGTGGAACCCCGCCTTGCGCACGCAATCCGAAGCCGCGTCGAGGATCTGCCGTCGCCGCAGTTCGGCCATCGGACGGGGGATCGGCGCAGCGTGCGTCAAGCCGTTTCCTCGTTTGTGCGCCGCAACAATATTTCAAAGCGCGCGCGTTGACTCGGCATGCGACCACACTTATCTGCAGCTCGAGAATGAACGTTCATTCTCATCTTCTCCGTTCGACGGGGTTCGTCAAGGCCGCGCCTTCCGACCCCGTGGCCGCCGCTGGTAACCGCATGTCCAGATTGATGTTCGGCGGCGCGGCCGCCCTCGCCCTTGCCTTGGCCGCCTGCGGCCAAAAGCCCGCCCAGCAGGGCTTTGGCCCCCCGCAGGTGGGCGTCGTGACGGTGCAGACCCAGCCCGTGGCCCTGACCACCGAGCTCAGCGGACGCACCCTGGCGTTCCTGGTTTCCGAGGTTCGGCCCCAGGTTGGCGGCGTCATCAAGGCGCGCCTCTTCACCGAGGGCTCGTTCGTCCACGCCGGCCAACCCCTCTACCAGATCGATCCGGCCACTTATCAAGCCAGCCTTGCGAGCGCGCGGGCGGGCCTCGCCCAGGCCCAGGCGGCCTACGCCGCGGCGAAGCTGAAGGCCGACCGCTACAAGGAACTCGTCGTCCTGAACGCGGTGAGCAAACAGGACAACGACGACGCCCAGGCCGCGTCCCAGCAGGCGGCGGCCAACGTCCAGGCCCAGCGCGCCGCCGTCCAGCAGGCGCAGATCAATGTCGCCTATACGCGGGTCGCCGCACCGATCTCCGGCCGCATCGGCAAGTCCTCGGTCACGCCCGGCGCCCTGGTCACGGCGAACCAGGCCGATGCGATCGCCACGGTGCAGAATCTCGAGCGGATCTATGTGGACGTGACCCAGACCACGTCCGAGCTCCTTAAGCTGCGTCGGGACCTGGCCTCAGGCAAGGTCAGCGAGAACGGCACGATGCCGGTGACGCTGGTCCTGGAGGACGGCTCCACCTATCCGCACCCGGGCGTGTTTTCCTTCTCAGACGTCACCGTGGACGAGGGCACCGGGTCGGTGATCCTGCGGGCCGTCTTCCCCAATCCTGACCGGCTGCTTCTGCCCGGGATGTATGTCCGCGCCAGGGTCAGTCTCGGCGTCGTTTCGCAAGGCGTGCTGGCGCCGCAGATTGGGGTGAGCCGCGATCCGACCGGCCGCGCCACGGCGCTGGTGGTGGGCCCCGGAAACAAGGCCGAGCTGCGCCACCTGCAGACGAGCCGGACCGTGGGCGACAAGTGGCTCGTCACCGCCGGCCTGAAGCCGGGCGATCGGCTCATCGTCGACGGCCTGCAGAAGGTGCAGCCGGGGGCTGAGGTCAAGCCGGTCGCGCAGAAGGCGCGGTAGCTCCATGCTGTCCCGCTTCTTCATCGACCGGCCCATCTTCGCCTGGGTCGTGGCGCTAGTGACCATGCTGGCCGGGGCGCTGGCGATCACCACCCTGCCCGTCGCGCAGTACCCTGACGTCGCCCTTCCCCAGGTGTCGATCCACGCCACCTATCCCGGGGCTTCGGCCAAGACCGTAGAAGACAGCGTCACCCAGGTGATCGAGCAGAAGCTCAAGGGTCTGGACGGACTGCTCTATATCTCGTCGACCAGCGACAACGCCGGCGCCGCCAGCGTGAACCTGACCTTCAAGGGCGGCACCAACGTCGACATCGCTCAGGTGCAGGTCCAGAACCGCCTGGCCACCGCCACCGCCCTGTTGCCGTCGGAGGTGCAGCAGCAGGGCCTGACCGTGGTCAAGTCCGCGCGCAACTTCCTCATGATCGGCGGCCTGTATTCCAAGGACGGCCGCTATCGCGACATCGACCTGGCCGACTACATCGCCTCCAACGTCCTCGACCCCTTGAGCCGCGTCGACGGCGTCGGCGACACCCAGCTCTTTGGGGCGCCCTACGCCATGCGGATCTGGCTCGATCCGAACAAGATGGCGGCCTACTCGCTGACGCCCGCCGACGTCATCGCCGCCGTCAAGGCCCAGAATGCGCAGGTCTCCGCGGGCCAGCTTGGCGGCACGCCCGCCACGCCCGGCACGGCGCTCAACGCCACCATCAGCGCCCAGTCCCGCCTGCAGACCCCTGCGCAATTCCAGCAGATCATCCTGAAGAACACCGAGGGCGGCGCGCATGTCTACCTGCGCGACGTGGCGCGGGTGGAGATCGGGTCGGAGAGCTACACCGGCGCGGCGAAATACAACAACATGCCGGCCGCCGGCTTCGCCATAAGGCTCGCGCCGGGCGGCAACGCCATCCAGACCGGCGAAGCGGTGAAGAAGAAGCTCGCGGAGATGTCGAAGGCGTTCCCGCCCGGCATGACCTACACCGTACCCTTCGACTCGACGCCGTTCGTGCAGAAGTCCATCGAGGAGGTGGTGAAGACCCTCGGCGAGGCGATCGTCCTCGTCGTCCTGGTGATCTTCCTGTTCCTGCAGAACTGGCGCGCGACGCTCATCCCGACCATCGCCGTGCCGGTGGTGCTCCTGGGCACCTTCGGCATCCTCGCGGTCTTTGGCTATTCGATCAACACCCTGACCATGTTCGGCCTGGTGCTGGCCATCGGCATGCTGGTGGACGACGCCATCGTCGTGGTCGAGAACGTCGAGCGGCTGATGAGCGAGGAAGGCCTGTCGCCAAAGGACGCCGCGCGCAAGTCCATGGAAGAGATCACCGGCGCCCTGATCGGCATCGGCCTGGTCCTCGCCGCGGTGTTCGTGCCGATGGCCTTCTTCGGCGGCTCGCAGGGCATCATCTACCGGCAGTTCTCCGTCACCCTGGTGGCGGCGATGGGCCTGTCGGTGCTGACGGCGCTGATCCTGACGCCCGCCCTTTGCGCCACGCTGTTGAAGCCGACGACGGCCCGCGATCACAGCATGACCAAGCCGGGCTTCTTCGGCTGGTTCAACCGCAACTTCGATCACGCGGCCGGCCGCTACCAGGAGCAGGTCCGCCGCATGCTGGGCCGCGGCGAGCGCTGGATGGGCGTCTACCTGCTCGTCATCCTTTTCGCCGTGTTCATGTTCGCCCGCCTCCCCAGCGCCTTCCTGCCCGACGAGGACCAGGGGCAGATGATGGTGATCGCCCAACTGCCCGCCGGCTCCAGCTACGAGCGCACCCAGGGCGTGATGACCAGGGTCGCCGACCACTTCCTCGCCGATCCGGCGGTGGAATCGATCTTCACGGTCTCAGGGTTCAGCTTCGCCGGCACCGGCCAGAACGCCGGCAACGCCTTCATCAAGCTCAAGCCCTTCGAGGATCGCCGCGCCACCGACATGAAGGCGCCCGCCGTGGCGGGCCGCGCGATGCAGGCCTTCGGGGCTTTTCGCGACGTTATGGCCTTCCCGGTCATCCCGCCCGCTGTCCCCGAGCTCGGCGTCGCGTCAGGCTTCGACTTCCAGCTGCAGGACGTCGGCGGCGTGGGCCACCCGGCGCTGGTGGCCGCGCGCAATCAGCTCCTCGGCATGGCCGGCAAGGATCCCGACCTGGCCGGGGTGCGTCCGAACGGCCTGGACGATACGCCCCAGCTCACCGTCGACATCGACCAGGCCAGGGCCGGCGCCATGGGCGTCTCCATCGCGGACATCAACAGCACGCTCAGCGCGGCCGTCGGCGGCACCTACATCAACGACTTCATCGATCGCGGCCGCACGAAGCGGGTCTATGTGCAGGGCGACGCCCCGTTCCGCATGAGCCCCGAGGACCTCGAACGCTGGCGTGTGCGTAACACCCAGGGGCAGATGGTCCCCTTCTCGGCCTTTGCGACCTCGCACTGGAGCATCGGCTCGCCCAGGCTCGAGCGCTACAACGGGGTTCCCGCCATCAACATCCAAGGCAGCGCCGCGCCGGGCAAGAGCACCGGCGAGGCCATGGCCGCCATGGAGCGGCTCGCCTCCAAGCTGCCCCCGGGCATTGGCTACGAATGGACGGGCATCTCGCTGCAGGAGCGCCAGTCGGGCGCCCAGGCGCCGCTGCTCTACGCCCTGTCGGTGCTGGTGGTCTTCCTGCTGCTGGCGGCCCTCTATGAGAGCTGGTCGATCCCCTTCTCGGTGATCCTGGTCATTCCGCTCGGGATCGTCGGCGCGCTCATCGCCACCAGCACGCGCGGGCTCGCCAACGACATCTATTTCCAGGTGGGCCTGCTCACCATCATGGGCCTGGCGTCCAAGAACGCGATCCTGATCGTGGAGTTCGCCAGGGACGCGCAGAAGGCCGGGCGGCCGCTCATCGAGGCCACGCTCGAGGCGGTCCGCATCCGTCTGCGGCCCATCCTGATGACCTCCTTCGCCTTCATATTCGGCGTCATGCCCCTGGCCATCTCCAACGGCGCCGGCTCGGGCAGCCACCATTCCATCGGCACCGGCGTGATCGGCGGCATGCTCTCGGCCGTGGCCCTCGGGATCTTCTTCATCCCGGTGTTCTACGTGCTGGTGCAGCGCTACCTCGGCCGCAAACGTGACGCCGAGCCCGCCCCCCCAGAAGAGGCCGGCTGATGCGCCGTCTGACGATCGCCCTTGCGGCGGCGGCCCTCCTGCCCGGCTGCACCCTCGCCCCCGCCTACACGCGCCCGGCTCCGCCGGTGCCGCAGGTTTGGCCCGCCCCGGCGGCCACACCCGTCGGCCCGGCCGCGGCGGACTTGCCCTGGCGTTCGGTGATCGTCGAGCCGAAGCTGCAGGCCCTGGTCACCCTCGCCTTGCGTGAGAACCGCGACCTGCGCGTCGCCGTCGCCGATGTTTCAGAGGCCCGCGCGCTCTATCGCATGCAGCGCAGCGAACTCGTCCCCCCGGTCGACGCCGTCGGTGAGGCGACGCGCTCGCGCACGCCGTCCAGCGTCGTGGGAAACAACCAGACGGGGGACTACAAGCGATACGACGCCAACATCGGGATCTCCGCCTACGAGCTTGATCTGTTCGGCCGCGTGCAGAGCCTCACGGCCGCGGCGCGCCAGTCGTTCTTCGCGGTGGAAGAGAACCGCCGCACGATCCAGATCACCCTCGTCGCCGAAGTGGGGAGCGCCTACGCCACGCTCGCCGCCGACCAGGATCGGCTGCAGATGATCCGCGATACGCTCCAGTCGCGCGACGCCGCCGCCGGTCTGACCCAGAAGCGCTTTGATGCCGGCGCCAGCTCCCAGCTCGACCTGCGTCAGGCGCAGACCCTGCTCGAGCAAGCCCGTAGCGACGTGGCGACCGCCAGCGCCCAGGTCGCCCAGGACCGCAACGCCCTGCAGCTCCTCGTCGGCCTGCCGATCCCGGACGACCTTTGGCCGAACGGCGGCGTCGACGGCCTGCACATCCTCGCCGATCTGCCGCCGGGCCTGCCCTCCGAGGTGCTGCTCCGCCGTCCGGACGTGCTGGCGGCCGAACACACGCTCAAGGCCCGCAACGCGGATATCGGCGCGGCCCGCGCGGCCTTCTTCCCGCGCATCACGCTGACCGGCGACATCGGAACCGCGAGCTCCCAGCTCGACGGCCTCTTCAAGGCCGGCACGCGCGCCTGGAGCTTCACGCCGCAGATCACCCTGCCGATCTTCGGCGTGTTGGCCAACGCCGCCAACCTCTCGGCGGCCAACGCCCGCCGCGACGCCGCCGTCGCACGCTATGAAAAGGCCGTCCAGGTCGCCTTCCGCGAAGTGGCCGACGCCCTCGCCATCCGCGCCACCATCCAGGACCGGGTGGATGCCCAGACGAGGCTCGTCGCCCAGTCCGCCGACGTCCAGCGTCTCACCCAGGCGCGGTACGACCGCGGCGTGGACGGCTATCTGGCCCTCCTGGACGCCCAGCGATCCGCCTACGCCGCCCAGCAGAACCTGGTGTCGGCGCGCCTGGCGGAAATCCTGAACCGCGTGGAGCTCTACCGGGCTCTTGGCGGCGGCGGACAACCCGACACAGCGCCCTAGAGCGTCGTGCGTTTAATCGGACGCATATCCTGTGGCCTTGAGGTAGTTCCAGCACTCGTGGGGATCGTAGAGGTCGCAGATGTCGCCGACGGCGCGCCATAGAGCGTCGAAGGTTCTGGCCG
>Ga0307516_10000153_pt1 | contig 85795 bp, 105 predicted proteins | sample 19_EM_MG_FD_203310 | JGI IMG/M metagenome (GOLD analysis project Ga0307516, IMG submission 203310) | Populus trichocarpa ectomycorrhiza microbial communities from riparian zone in the Pacific Northwest, United States - 19_EM | ecosystem: Host-associated > Plants > Roots > Unclassified | place... | reverse complement strand
TGTTGGGGTACTTAGACATTTCGGTTTTTGATGTGTCGCCGATGGGCGCTTGCAAGTTGAGAAATTGCAAAATGTCGAAATGTAATTGTAGGGGTTTTGATCCTTCGTGTCGCTACAGGCCGCCGTATCTCGCCATGATCTGATAGGTCGCATGCGAGTAACAAACAGAAAAACATAAAAAAGCGCTGCAACTCGCTAAGTACACAGAATTTGGTCAAAAGAACTTAATCCCCCCCACAATATGTATCTCTAGCGAGAAACTTCTATCGAAGAAACCCTAGATATCACGCGGAATGCACCGCCCTTGCCAGTGCTGGAAACCGCAGCGACGCGCAAGACGATCCCGGAAAGGGCCGCGATCTTCACAGGATGCCCAAGCAGCTACCAAGTGCATGGCGTCGGAGGTTCCCGGCCACGGTCAGATGTACTTTACTCTATACTTACGATCCAGGCCATACATACTTCAAAGAGCCCTACCCCGCCGTCATTCTCTCGTCGCCCTGCTTGAATCGTCATCGAGATCGGGTGGCACCCAGCCCAAAAAGGCATTCCGGACGAGAAGGCCGACGAGTGGCCAATCTCGTGGGAAGAGCCTGACACCCGTAGGGTGCAATCGCTGCGATTAAACAAAAAAGGAATGTGCTCGACTACATACCCGGCAGGTTCGACTAACTGACGCGCTCATTGATCGGACGATCGGATGCAGTAGTCTCTGAGGTGGCAATTCCCCACACCCCCAATTGTTGTGACGCCGACGAACCACTCCTGGCACTTCGCGAGGGACAAGGGTTCTCTTCTGGCTAGATGTGGCGGCTGGGAGAGGAGTGTGGCGCTAGCACCCAACCAGGTCTCGTTGTGACAGCAGGCGTTTATTGAAGTGGAGGTTGCCGCAAAGTACTCCGGTACCGTAGTCCATCGCTCGCCTTATGGGTATCAACCAAGGTAACTGTATGGAGGGGAGGACTGAGAGTACCAAAGCACCCGCTTGCCCACCGGTAGGCACTTGTGGCCGCGGCCACGTGCCTACCTATCGGTCAGAGCGATGGATGACAACGGATCTCAGAACCTAAAGCCCGATGGGGCTGCAAGCGGTGTGATCAACATAAACCTCTTTCCCATGTACCAGCATGCACTTGCTTTCTTGATTTCCATCAAATTTCACCGTAGAGGGAGAAATAGAGAATTTAGTTCAAAAATAGACGGAAAAAGTGGAGGACACGACTAGAAACCATTTAGCACTGCTCTGAAGAATAGAAGAAACTCCATTTCCATGCAGAAATTAAATCCATCAGACCAGACTTGGTCTATTGATTCAGCGGCAGGGTGGGGGTGGACCGTGGTTGCAATTGGCTTGCCTGGATTCTGGGCGCAATCTGTACTAGCAACCGTGATGATACAGCCAACACTCTCACTGCGATTCAAACCTTCCGAAACAGCAGAACAAATCTTTCGAGCACCCAACTTACCCTTTCTTCTGCAAGGAAGAGGTGACAATGCCTGATTCAAAGCTGTGGGTCCCCTGTCTCGGCACCACACATAGCAGCGACGATACTAATTGTGGCAGTGGAAGGCAAGCACGTCGAAGGAAAAGCCATTGAAATGTTGCACAATGGCAGATATGTGGTAGGTTCTCCAACTAGTGGAACTCACCCCATAGCCTGTTGGGCGCATACTTACTGTGATTGGAAATCCAGGTTTAGCCCAACAGTGGGGGTCCAACAGTTGCTCTTGTGGTCGATTGTGTGTCTCCGTGCTCAGCAGTATGCAGGTGGCGGAATTCTTTTTCGTGTATCGTTTCATCGACCTTACTCATCCCGTCGTTACTCGATGTAGAATGGAATATTGGTGCCCCAACTACGGGGGCTTATCACAATACAGCGTGGTATTGAAAGTGAATCCTCGGAAATTTGAAACGTAAAACCCAAAAGCGGAAGCGCAAAATTCAAAACCACCTGGTGCGATTGACAGCTTGGGATCCCACGTCGTGGTTCCTCGCTAGCAATGCAGAGCCAATTAAGTTTTTTCATGCCGCTGTAAGTTATACATTGCACCGCCATGTCTTCTCGCATACTTGGTTTGAGCATCATAGTGTCTGACGGAACCGTGAGCGGGTTGAAGCGGGGTTGCTCCGTCATCTACCCCGCTCTGGTTACCCTGCTTTATCGTTAAACGAGTCCAACCGCAACGCGCTTCGGGAGTCCCACAAGGGGGTACGGCAGGGGGGGGGGGGGGGTGAGCGCATATATCCTGTAGTGTTAAGCGCAAGATATCGAAATTGTATATTTTCTCTCTACACATTCCTACCTCCACACATCCGTAAAGCGGCGCTGCGACCAAATCAAACAGCATCCAGCAGATCACGCCGGACGAGACAACGGAAGGCCACGGTAGAGATTCCCTAGCCGACAGTCGGACGGGAGAGACTACCTGACACACGCAAGCGCCGAAGCGCCACACGACATTCTGGTAGAGGTTCCCCAGCAGTGGCCGCGAAGGACCAGCCGAGGGGCTACGCCGAGGGACATCCTTTGACTTCGCCAGGAAGGAGTGGGAAGTACTTGCCCGCGCCAGTGAGGTGAGCGAACATCAGTCCAAGAGCCGAACCGAGCCTGCACACCAGATGAAAGCCCTACGGAGTAGGCAGACGAGGAGCTACGTTGCCTGTCGAATAGGAGGATATGCGGGAGTCAGGATTCGATATCCACAGTGCGCCCGATGCAATCCTACTGTAAGTCCGGCCCGATATCCACGGCGAGCACGACTCGACATCTACTGTGAGCCTGATCTCGACAGGGAGGTTGACTTGATATTGACAGCAGGCAAGATGCGATATCCACAGCAACTTTCCTTGAGTCGAACGACTCAGCAGTCGCCGAGTGGATGGGTATGAAGCCTCATTAACGCGGGGGCAACAGATGTCCTCAGGAGTAGCTGTATACCACACTTGTTCTTGTTTCCTTCTCTGTGCAACAACTTGTCTGTTTCCCATAGTCTTCTTTTCTGTTCTCTCCTACCTAGCCGTAGAAGCATCTCTTATCCCTGTTTTGTCTTGTCTTGCCTGTGCCCGTGATCCCTTGTACATGCCCGATGATCGTATGCCGTTCACCCCGCCATCCGCTCGCCCTGCTGTTAACCCTAACCCTAACACTCACTGAGCTGTCAAAAACGTCAAAAACGTCTCCCCATCATGTTGCCGCCGCTGTGGATGTTGGTGTTGCCGTTGCCGTTGCCGTGCCGGAAAAAACTGTTGTGTGCCCTGTTCTTACCTGGTCCCAGGCACTGCGCGTCTAAATGCGGGCCTCCCGCTGTCCTTCCGCTTCCCACTCTTCTTAGGCTCCTCCACCTTACTCCGAGCTCACCCTCCTCATCTTCCATTTCCTCCTCCCAGGTGACCGCCTCCCATAGGCGTATCTTGGTCTCCCACAAGTTCCCTCAGAAGGGAATCCTCATCCTGGTCAATGATGACAGCCACCACCGGGGCTGTCTCGATCGGTTCGCTACCTTCGCCGGGCATCTTGGTGTCCGAGAAGCTAAAGTCTGGCGGGTCTTTGGTGCGTCGGGTGGAAGGCTTGACGTTGGTAGCGAAGCGTTTTCAGTGTCGGGGGCTACTTATGAGTGTCGGAATAATGGGCGTCCGGAGATGACAGCTGCCCGAGTCTCCCGAGCACCGGCTCGGGGGACAGTCTTCCGTCTTTACCCCCTGGCGAGACCCTCAGGCCCGTTGTATATAGAGAGAGTGTTCCTCCTTCGAAATTGTATCAATCAATTAATTCACCATCCTCATCTCTATCGATCCCTATATTCCAACAATGTGTGGCGTGTGCGAAGAAGCCAGAGATGGGCGAGTGCCCAATTGGGGACGGCGCCGTGCACCAGCAGAGGTGGAGTGTTGTTCTGTGTTTTGTCTTCTTCTTCTCTTTCTGATACATACATAAGTAAGCATAATACAGAAAGTGAGTGCTGTTTCCTCGTGTCTGCCCGTCTCGCTCTCATCCTAACTTGACAAACTCCTCGACAACCCCACTGAACTCCAAACCTTACAGTCTTGATCCTGTTCGCTAACACAGCTACAGAACCTCTTTCCGTGTCATCTTTCAATAGTAGCCCCCGTGCCGTGACGCAAGAAACACTTACCCACTCTTCTCATCCTCGCCTGCGGCAGCACCACAATCCCGATATCCGTTGCCCTCAAGAAAGACACGGCTTCTGAGCAGCGCTCATCTGCAAAGATTTGCCAATGGCGGTCTGCCCTCTATTTCGCCCCGGCTCCGGGGGTACTTCCTTCCGCAGAACTCTCGGGTATGGCACCCGTGGTGCAGTCCCCGTTTGGGTATTTGGCGGCTTCTTCTTCAAGGCGCAATAGGAGGAGCTTTGTGTGGCATCCGATCACTGGGAAAGAGGTGTACACAGAGGATGGAAGAAGGAGGTGGCGATGTAAGAGATGTATGTCTTCTGTATCTGGTGCTGATGTGTAGAAGATGGCGAGCTGTGACGCAGGTCAGAAAATTCGTACAGTATCTAACAACCTTTGGAGTCCGCTCAACGAAACATGAAAACCAGAAATCTCCTCTCGTATTTCGTCGACCAGAATGGGGATCTGCGACCAGCACATCTCCGCTTGCCCACATCCCTGAACCCACTCACAACCCAAGTAATGCCCACCAGATTTAAATCTTTCTCTTTCCGATACTGTTCCGTGCGTGTACGATCTTCTTTCTGTTGTTGTGGTGGTGGTGGCTGAAAGTGTCCAGTAACGGCTTAGTCGTCCAAAATCTGGAAACCCACTCCGCACCCAAAGTATACCAAGATGGTAGTGGATCATGGGATCTCTCTCGTTTGCCCCGGCCCACCAACCCCGACCAGTCAGGCTCCAAAAATGCCCGTGGGCCCGCGGTCGTAGACTAGCGTGCACTGCGTCGCGCAGGCCAGTCCAGGCCGAGGCCAGGACCGGCCCGGCTGGGCTGTTGAGACCCCTAACGAGGCATATTTATTGCCAAAGTCTACATGCAGCAGGCGATCAGCGAAGAAATATAAGAATAGCCAGTGGAGTGCGATCGGACTGGCGCACGCGGAGGATCCAGACCGGTAGGGGATAGGACCATGTGAGCTCGTTAGCCTTGGTCTGACAACACCATAACTCTATCTCTCCCTATTTGATAGGTCGACACCCGGGGGCCGTACAACTGAACAACATCAGCGGTGCCAACGAGGCTTATCCGGCTTCCAACTGCTGACGATCGCGCCTCACCTGGCTGGTCGGGTCTCCGACGACGCAGTGCTAGTGCTGTACCTGTAGGGTGCGACTAGGTGCCACAGTGTCCCAGTAACGAGTAAGTTGCGCTAGCTGTGGTCCCCGGGCTCGTGAGATAGGCTGCTCTTACTCGCGGAGCAAGTGCGGGCGGGCAGCCTTGGTGGAAGCCGGGAGACGGGGTGGAAGTGAATGGTGGATGCAGCGGATGTAAACGAGTCGACACGAGCGCTGGCGGATCCGCCGCTTCTTCGAAAGGAGGGAATCTCAAACCTCCGTAGCCGGGCGCGAGAGGACAGTCGCAAGGCAACACCAAACCAATACCACCCTGGCTTACAATAGAAAGTACGGTACCCCCACTTGGACGCATCGAGCAGGGCAGATGCATCAACCGAAGTGTTGCGCTAGTACTTGCTGGGTCGTCTCCTACGACGGTGGGTGAAGGGCTTTTCCCCCAATGCGGGGGGCAAGCAGAACAAATTTACGTATGTACTCCCCGATGCACCTGCTGGCTGCATCTCGTCCACATGGACCGGGGGGGGGGGGGCTCCTCTGTCGCTGTTACCACGGAAAGCCACGCCGAGCTCGACACAGCTGCTGCACGACGGACGTGCGAGTGGATTGACATCAGATGTGTGGCCGGTGACGGAAATCGTTCCGATTGGCTGGCTGGATGAGGAGCAGATGGGATCATTGTCCAGGGCTCGAGCTTCCGTTTTGCGGGTGGTGATGGCGGGGGCCGAGACAAGGCCAAGGCGCTCACTCAGCCGGCCGCCTCCACCCAATACATTCACCTTTATCTCGGAGAAGAGGCAGCTGCTGAGAGGCAGAATCATGTGAGAAAAGTGTAATGTAGCAAGGGCGCTCGTGTGGTGCGAAGGGACCATAGCTTATATCGCTGTCTGGCGTCGTGGATACGTACTACAGGTGGGCGTACACTACAGACTCGTGACTGAGCGGCGATGAGTCAGCCGACGCAACAAAGGAGTAGATACATATTTACATAAGTATGATGTCACATACTCTTTGTCCACCCCACTAGGCATCTCGTCGACCCCTCGGCAACCACCACGCACGCAAACAACAAAAACTCCGACCGCGAACCCCCCCCCCACCCCCCCCATCATCAGCAAAGTAAGACCGGACCCTTGCCCCCGTTGCCGCTGTCGCAGCAGTGGGTCTCTTTTACTGACCATCCAGAAGAATGCCAGACGCGTGTGCTCATTGCAAGACGGGAGCCGATGGAACCGGCAAGCTCAAGCTGTGTGCTAAGTGCAAGTCGACCAGCTACTGCTCTCGCGAGTGCCAGAAGGCGCACTGGAAGGTGCACAAGAAGGTTTGTTCCACCAACGAGCCCCCCCGTCCCCGCCCCAGCAGGCCTGACTATGCGTGCGCAGGATTGTGCCCGTGGCTTCGGTGGCTCCTCCTCTTCTGCTAGCGGGCAGTCTTCTCTTCCCGGCGGACGCACCCAGGGCATTACCGGCGATGCTTTGCTCAATGCGATATCCGGCGGCCTCTTCGACGGACTGAGCCATGCGGACGCCTACCGCCGTATCATCGACAGCTACCGTCTGCGCGTCGAGGACGAATACGTATTCGAGCAGAGCAACAAAGGCATCTACGCCGGCGAGGACCCGAACCCGGAGTTCCGCGACTTCCTCAACAAGGCTGAGGCAAAGAAGCTGTTGCCGGCGTGGTGGAGCCGCGCGAAGCGTGCTGAGTGCGAGTCGCTCTCCACGGACAGTCGCGGTGACAGCTATCTCGGTCACGCGGTTGAGAAGCATGACATCCAGGAGAAGTACGCTGACAGTCTCATGCCCCTGAAGATTCGTGTCCTCGCGGAGAAGATCTACGGCAGGCGAATCGGCGTGTAAGGGGTGGGCGCGGATAGTGCGCGGGCGAATGTACCAGAGCTTGCGGCAATAGATGCCTGTAACACACAGTTTGTGGAAGCTGTTCTTTCTTCTCTTGTCGGCGTAGAGTGGCTCTTGTGTCTGTCCCTCGTCGTCGGTGTGCGTAGATCTTTCGCGCGGAAATTTATGTCTCGTCGTCGTAATCTGTGCCGCGATAAAGTCGCACCAAGGAAATTACAAAGGAATACCGGAAGGAGTGACAGAGGAAACCGTGACCGGCCCCTTGTCTTCTGCGGACGCCACGAACGAGGGCGCGGGGAGAAACAGAGGTTCTTCCTCCTGTGGCGGAGAGGAAGTCTAGTACCGCCTGGCTGCACCTCCCGTCGGCGAGGAGACCCCGGGTCTGCATCCTGCCCGAGCACCAGCAGCACTGAGCAGTGGGCCGGCTTCAGGTACTGTCCGGCATTTTGTACCTCCTTCTGGAGGCTCGGCCTCCAGCCCATCATCGCTCACTTCTTCTCGGAGATCTCCAACTTGAGGAGTAGGAAGGATTTGGGAAGCGCGTGACTCCCCCGGTCCGACTATCCTACCCATTCCACCCCGCGGACGTTTGGCTCCTCCGCCGCGAGCTTGAGCGTCCGTGAAGATCGTGACTGTCCGAGTCGTGAATTCGTGAATTCATAAACGTCCAATAGCGAACCGCGATATATCATATATATATATATATATATTTGTTTATTCATTACTCGCATGCGACCTAGGTAGATCATGGCGAGGAGTGTATGTACAGTCCGTTTCCCCGCCGCCGTCCGCGCGTGGCGGCACAGTGCAGGCTCCCCCTTTGCCCTCCGCCCGGGCCTATCCCACGAAGATGTAAGAGCGCACCAAGGAAATCACAAAAGAAAAGAACAAACGAAAGCCGTAACCCCCCCCCCCCCTACTCCCCAGGATAGCCAGCCATCATACCCGCTCTGCCCCTCTGCGATCTGTCTTTTGCTCGAAGCCACACACTAACGTACTTTACCGGTTAACTGACTACTAGTAATTACCGCTTGGCTTCCGCGTCTAACTGCATTCATTGACAATCATTTCTCAAGACGAGCGGCCCATCTTCCGTTCCGCGGTGGCAAGGGCCACCAGATCTGCCGCAGAACCAATACCGCGGCAAAGCCGGCTGGCATCGGCCGCGCTATATGAGGATGCGCGTGTCTGCTCGGCCTAGGGGCGCCGACCGCCATTCTCTTGTTCCCCTTGGTACATAGGGGTGTGACCGGAGCCGGAGCTGGGGTACCTCCATCTGGTGGGGGTGGGGTGACTGGCCTATCAGGTGTTGTCGTGTCTGCTTAGTCAGAGCACGTGACGTGCCTCACATGCATCTAGAATAGACAGCCATCTCTTCTTCACACCTATCCACTGACATCAGGCGGCGCTCAAGCTCTTCTCGCCCGGATTGCCTCCAATCATCTTCCGTCACATCCGTTCCTTACTCCGCCTCCTTGCTCCCCTCCACTCTAGCCACCCTCTCCTCCGCTGGCTGGGCAACGTTAGGGCCTACACTGTTCCCACCTGCTGTAGGTTGCTTGCTGCCGCGGAGAGGGAGCGGGCGAGTGCTCCCCGCATGGCCGGCTCTCCAGGCTTAGAGTTAGTCGTCGCTGTCGCTGTCGCTGCTGTGTACACATGCTGATGTTGATGCTGCCGTTGCCACGCCAGAAGAACTGTGTGCTCCGCTCGTTTCTCGCGCTCGGAACTGCGCGCCTGAAAGTCGGCCTCCCACTTCCTTCCCTTCCCACCCTCCCCCGCCCCCTCTTCCCCGATCTCGAGCTCACTGAGCTCACCCTCCTCCACCTCCCCGACGGCCGTTTCCTCCCCCCCTGTGCGACCCCCTCCCCCCTGGGCGGCTCCCTGTCTCCCACAAACTCCCTGAGGAGGGAGCCTCGCATTGGTCAAAGTTGGCAGCCACCACCGGGGGCTGCCTCGGACATCATGAGGCCCGTGTAGCACGCGTTTTTGGTCAAAGGCTTGGTGTTTTTAGCGATGTGTCTGAGTTGGCAAAGGAGCCTGTATGGGTTTTATGGCCCCATCGTGACGTGCTATATGAAAACCTACTCCACGCCGGAGATGGAGAAAATGGCGATTGACCATGGGAGCTGCAGGATAATTACTAGCGTTCGCTGACTCCTGACCTTGTTCGCTACATTCTCACATATGACATCTGGTCCTAGCTGGCCCAGGCTGAAGAGGACGTGCAGAGTAAGGCGTCAGAATGAGAACTCCGGGAGCGGGGAGAAACGGAAGAGGAGAAAAGGATGGACGCTGAGGAGCTGAGGGCCGAGGGTTAGGACAGGCCGCTGTTGCTCCGCGCGCCGCCCCTCATGCCACCTGTGTGACAAGAGTAGTAGATAGGGAGAGTTTGGGTGTGGGTCCCTTTTCCTTTTGTCTTCTGCTTTGTCATATCCTTTGCCATTTCCTTAGTGCGCGTTATATATGTATGTATATAATCTCGGGACAGCCCTGGGCGCAAGGCAAAGGGGAGCTTCTAACGTGTCGCCATCGCGCGGACAGCGGACAGGAAATAGACACTGTACTATGATCTAACTAGGTCGCAGACGGGTAATAAAAAAAAGATACATACATAGTCTCGATAAACTGGTAATGGCCGGTAAGTGCCTAAGTGCCCTCTTCGCTTCCCACCTCGCCTTCCTTCGGTTTGCGTACCAAGTGCGGCCTGGAGTCCCTGTTTCCGCCACTGAGGGCGGTCGCTGTCGCAAGTTTTACATCTTATTATCCCTGGCCTGCAGACTGAAGAGAAAGCAAAATTTAAGTAAGCCAGACATGTATGTAGATAGTCTACATATGTATGGCCGGGATAGTTACTGTAAATTCTGAATTCGGTTAGTGGATGCCACGGATAGTCTAGTTAACTACCCTTTTTTGGTAGCGTTACGTCAAGACCTGCGGAGCCGCATGACTAGCCAGCTGGGAGCAGTACTTCTTGCCACCATACCTCCTCCTCCACATCAACGAACGACACCAATTCCCGCTCCGTCACATCCGCCAGCTCTACATCTCCTACCACCTATCAACTATCTTGTGTCCCCGCTCCGATCACATCGCCACATCATGGCTGCAGATATTCCGCCGGTAGATGCTGCATCAGCCGCGACACGAGGAGAACAACTTCCGACCGTCCCAGCTGTCAAAGAGTTGACAGAAGTGGAGTTGCTCAGCTTTATGCGATCACGAAGCATCTTGTGAAATGACAAGAGACGGAAGAGATTCGAGAAGGCCGAAATTGACGGCGACATCTTCTTGACCCTGGGCGACTCCATACATTTCGGCAGGCTCTGTGTAAACTGCAGACTGGTCCGAGCATACGGCTTGCCCGCCTGGTAAAGGTGAACAAGGGTACCGGTGAGGAGTTGTCGCACGGTAATGCTTTCTTTGTTTCGCAGATGTTGTGGACATTGTCTAACTAGCTAATACCGGGAAAGGGAAACCAGCAGTGCCGCCGGTCGGTTTTACAAGACTCGAGTTCTTGTATAAACGACTATGGGCGAAGAAAGACAACCTACCGATAGAACCTTTCGTTACCTCAAGTTTCCGATGTTCAAAACCGAAACCAAAAACCGATACCGATACCGATACGAATGCATGGGAAAGTCGTAAAATGGGGGCGGCAGAAACGCTATCGCTAGGTCATATCGGCAGCGGACCTGAACTACCGGTGGATTGCCATGCCAGACGGATGAGCTACTCGTCCGTGAGGCCTATCAGGAGATGTACGATATCATTGTTGCAGATCAAGAAAACCGAATGAAGCACGTTCAAGCGGAAAGAGAAGATACCCCGATGGAAGAAGTTCAGCCTAGTTCTTGGCCAGCCGGGCATCGAGAAGACTTGGTTTCTCTCTTATGTCCTTGTGCGGAGACTTTTGGAGGGAAAGCCCATTATTTTCCAGGTTCCCAAACGATTGGATCATGTCGGCGACTTTGACGAGGCAACTCATTACCTCATCAATGCGAATGGTGTCCACCCAATGCCTGGCTCACCACCCCTCTCCGAATTGAAGGACCCGGAATTATGTGTTTTGGCCGATCTCCATCCCGTCGGAGCAGCCCGGCAGGCGGGCCACAATTGGCTGGTCGTGGTGACGTCCCCGCCCTGACAAGAGAACAATAATTACTTAATCTAAGGCTACTCTCCCCGGAAGTACTACCTCCCTGCTTGGGACTGGGAAGAAGTTGTGGCAGCTGCGTAAGTCCTGCCTCCTCGTTTGCCCACAAACAGTGTTTTGGCGATTGAGCCGGCTTCCTCAACCTAGATGCTAACATTCACCTTAGAGCTCTTCAAGGCGTCTCGCAGAAGAAGTGGGGCACACTGTTCACACTCTTCACCGAATACAGTCCAATTTCGTGACTTCTTCTCCAGCACCTGCTCCTGCCCGACAAATACGGCATGGAAGTGTCTGAGGAGGATCTGCACCACCTCATCTCCAAGCAACGATCGCTACAACACACTTGAATCATAATGGGCTGGGGGGCCGGACCTCCAAGATGAAATACCGCATGCCAAAGAGCCAGAAGCCCGATGGTGCAGTGGCCGGTAGCACCAAGAGGCTCGCGTCGCGGTTCTACCAACTCAAGACAGGGCACTGCCTGACCAGGCAATACCTCAATTGGACGAAGAAGCGGCCCACCCCGCAATGTTGGTGGTGCCGGTAGGATACAGACCCGGGACCACCTCGCAGCAGAAAATTTTGTGGGTGGAGGTGTTCAAGGAGACGAAGAGATGGAAGAGCCGGTGGAAGGTCCGAGACCTTCTGGCAGACGAGAGGTGCAGCCAGGCGGTGCTAGACTTCCTCGCCGCCACAGACGTGGGAAGGAGGGGGCCGGCTGAGGAGGACGCAGGGAGCGAGGCGCCGGAATGGGAGCTCCGGGAGAGCCGAGAGCGGGAGGAGGAGAGGGAGGCAGAGGCGGAGGAGCTGGGTGCCGCGGGGATATTGGGTGCCAGGGAGGAGCTGCCGCTGTTCGTGCCCACGCCCTCCTTCATGGCACCGGCGGACGAGGAGTAGGGGAGGGGCCACGGTTCCTTTGTTATTCCCTTTGTGATTTCCTTGGTGCGCATCGTTCTTCTTGGGACAGGCCTGGGCGGACAAAGGGGAACTTGCAACGTGCCGCCACCGCGCGGACAGCGGACAGGAAATGGACTGTACATAATCTAATAATCTAGATATCTAGATAGGTCGCATGCAAGTAATGATTAAACAAAAAAAAACTTGCATCATAGCTTCGCCAAGACGCCAAGCGCGTGTCGTGTTCCTATTCGCTGATTCCAGCATCGCGAACTTTACTTCGGCTTCATTTCTACCCCTCTTGAAATAGCATTTTGCAACTGCTACACATGCGGTCGCCTTGGTTATCTGGCTTGCCAGTGCACCGCCTCCCCTCCACTAGCATCACTGTCTATGGAGGAAGAGGATCGTTCCGATGTCGGAAGCGATGACAACATCGCCTCCCAGACTGTTGTGCAAAACCTCGAACTGCCCACAACAACGCCCCAGACCTACTTCCGCTTCGAGATTGCGATCGTATGCGGCGACATCGGGAAGCACTCAGCAGCCGTCAAAATTCTTTTGTCAGTGGCAAAAGAGACAATACGCGAGATGAAGGACCTCAAGGTCCTTATGACTACGATGGGTGGGCGAATCGGTGGGCTCACAGAGGGGGACCGGGCACTCCGGAAGCAAACGCCAGTGCCGGCTGCACAGCCGCCGCCGCCGCCGCCTCCTCCATCGACACCACCTCCGCGGCCAAAGCGGAAATGGACGGGGCCTCAAACCCCGCACCAGCCGGCGAAGCAACTGAAGGATACCTCCCCCACACCAACTCTCATGCACTCGGAACATGCGGATGTGGAAACCAACCCCGCGCAACACCCGCCATCAACATCTGCCACGGCCACAGGGTCCGCACCTCGCCATGGCAACACGGATGAGGGATGGAAGAAGGTTGAGAGGAAGCGCAACAAGAAAGGAGAGAAGAGAGGGCAGGCGTCTCTGTGACCGTCTTCATCGGTGGGAACAGGGACTCCAGGCCGCAAAAGGCACGCAAACCCAAAAAAGGGTGGGAGCCGAGCGGTCACACTGAGAGATAGAGGATAGGTGGGAAAGGGAGCGGGCGTGTCAGCCCGTAGAGAGAGGAGGCTGGAGCCGAGGAGTTGGGGGCAGAGGCTGAGGAACTGCCGCTGTTCCTCCCCACTCCTTCCTTCATGGCTTCCGCAGGAAAGAGGGAGGACTAGGCGGAGGTCCTTCAACGATTTCTTTTGTCTTTCCTTTGTCATTTCTTTGGTTTTCTATATCTTCTCGGGAAAGGCCTGGGCGGAGGGCAAAGGGGAGCTTGCAACGTGCCGCCACCGCGCGGACAGCGGACGGGAAAAACGGCATTGTCTAGGTAGGCTGAATGCGAGTACGATTAAACAAAAAAAAAACCTCATCTCCAAGTGTGACCTCTATCTAGAAACAAAAATCCAGGCACTGTTAGAAACAGACTCCTCTCCTCAGCGGGCAGTATAGCATCGACGGTAGTCATTGTATTTTCTGCTGTCTCCTCTCAAGCTCCCAGAGCTCAAGTGCATGTCCGCGCTCTCAGTTCTGGACATCGCTACCCCGTACATTGGCTACATATAGGATCGGAGCGGCAAAAGCCGGAGCTGGCCTGGGTGGCATTTCGCATTACTGTCAAAATGGGTGCCAAGCCTTACCGCACGGTGCTAAGGTGTCTGCTTCAAAAACAACGTATGTGCCCGAACATCAAATCGGATATTATCGGCGCTTATTTCCGGCCTCAGCAATATAATCTCTGTTAGGTGGGCTCCTTTGCCATCACCAAGTTCCCAACAACCAACAAACCGGTGCTGGTGTTCTTCTAAATGACAGTGAGCACTTCGCACCCAGTAAAGGCACATGGTATTTTGGGTGCAGATGCCTGCGAATCTTAAGCGAATGCCTCCCATACTCGTGTTTCTAGTTCCGGTTGATGCTGCAAGAAAGTTTCCCAGGAAAACTATAACACTCTCGGGCAGCAACAACTCCAGTCAAGTTCAACAGTGAGAGCAATATATTTCCCGGTCAGCAGCAAAACTTTGTGGGAAAATCCAATGCATGGTTGAGAGGAGTCAGAGGTCGAACTCGCGGTAACCAGTGCCACCGAAAACCAGGTCCTCCGGTTTCGGTCGGGCATGCCTCCCCGCGCTACAAGACTGGGAGCTAAAAGGAAGGCTTCCCCGACAGTGGCTGACAGCGAGGCGGAGGAGGTGGGTGTGCAGGATGAAGATGCACCTCCGCTGGGGGGCAAAGCCACCAAGACCTGCAAGCTGGACAGTCTTGCTGCTCGCCGCTCTACCAGGGCGAAGTAGGCTCCTGCGGGCCGAATGTGGGGGCAGGCGGAGAGGTCCAAAAAAAAAACAGGTGGGGGGGACGAGGTGGAGAAAATAAAATAGGAGGGTGGAAGGGGGTATGTTGAACTCTAGGGCATCTTTTTTCTTGCATTTTTTTCTCTACATTTTTCTGCGTTGATAGTGTTCCGCGTACTCTTTGGGGCTATTGGAGAGTGATTGTCTGGCCACCTTGCGTCTTGCTTGCAGTCATAGAAGGTAGAGTATTTATCTGCTCTACATTGGAGGGAGTGTTCACTTGCTATTGTCACTGCAAATTTACTCTGTACTTGGGCACTTTCGTTTGTGTTCGTGATGGGAAAGAACCGTTGGGTGGGAGGAGTGAAAAAAAAAGGGGGGGTTGTTTGATCGTACTCGTATTCAGCCATATAGACTATGGCGGGGTAAATTTGACTGGTTCCCGTCTACTGTCCGCACAAAGGCGGCTCGCTGCAGGCTCCCCTTTGCCCTCTGCCTGGGCCTGTCCCAAGAATGATAAAGCGCGCCAAGGAAATAACAAAGGAGGTAACAGAACGAAAAGACAAAAGGGAATGACGAAAGAAAACCGGCGACACTCCCCTTCCGCAGAGGCCATGAAAGAGGGCGTGGGGAGGAAGAGTGGCCGCTCCGCCTCGGCATCCAGCTCCTCAGTCTCTTGCTTCATCTCCTCTTCCCTTCCTCTCCGCTCTCGGAGCTCCCACTCGGAAGCCTCGCTCTGTGCTTCTTCCCCAGCCGCGGCCGGGACCTGCCTCCCTACATCCGTGGTGGAGAGGAAGCCCAAGACCGACTGGCTGCACCTTGCCTCGGCGAGGAGGTCCCAGATTTTGAGCCGGTCCTCCCCCCTCCCTGTCTCCCTCCGCACCTTCGCCCATAGGGCCTTCTGCTGCGGCCTCCATCAGGGCAATTCTTGAAGACATGCTGTCTGTAGAGTATCCTGTAAGTTACACGGCGGATTACGTGACACACAAGGCAGCGTTACACACAGACAGGTGCCCCCATCACATTCTACTCGATACCTATTCTTGACGCGAATATTTTTAGAGTCCTCAAGCATGCCTACAGTCATACGCGCTACCGGTCACACAACTGTGAGTCACGCAGCACCTCAACACAACAAATCCAACCTAACCGGGCGAACCACGCGGCCCGAAGCGATCCACTTGTTTTTCCGATCGCCGTGCACAAGCGATGAAATGCAGGTAAAGTATGTCAAGGGGGCGGCGCCGGTCCGGAGCCGATGGCTCCCACAGCACTGTCTCGGAAGACAGTCTCCCCTGATAAGTACATAATATATCTGAGCATCAATGTTGTAACGATGTATATCCGCTAATATCCTCTGAACGCGCACGATCTTCGGTTCGTGTCTAATAGGTGCTGAAGAACTAGCTGTCTTGCCAGCGAACCAAAGCTAGAATCTTGATTGCAAAAACATCTGTGGAAAAGTGGGAGGATAAATATGGATGCTCCGCCACCACTAGCAAAATGCTACACCCTCTCGGCAACATCACACCATGTCTCAAAGATAAGGTGGCCGATCGCTTATAGGGTGACGGAGATACTCGTCTCGGTCTAGGCCCGAATCTCGTGACAGCCGCGTGGATAAGCACGAGTGGTGGTGCACGATTACGTTTATGTACCTTTTTTTTTCAGTGGTGGTCAACCGGGCATAGGCAAATAAAACGTGATTTTACATGATTTCTTTGTTTCCGCCTCGTACTCGCTTTTTAATGGATCCGGGACCGACAGGCAGCGAAAGTGGCTATGGCTTCCTGCATGTTCAGGGATCCTGTGATATTCGATCCAGTTACGGTTCAGCAGCCAGACCGAGAGTTATTTGCACGCTGCCTAGCCCCGTGGCGGACGCAATACAGCACTTGTATAAGTCTATCAGCGCCGTTAGAGGGATTTCTTCCAGTCCGACTACCGTTCTGTTCGCCAATGCCCCTCGCCTCCCCGAGTACACACCGCTACCTATCCATTGTGCATTGATACCATCGCCCCGCAACCCCGCCCGGCACCCGCCCTCGAATTCGCCTTCCGCCGCTTGAGGACTTCCAGCATATACCCCGCCCCCTACCGCCCTCGGACCCCGTTGGTACGACAGTGCAGTATGTGGAACAACTCTGGATAGTCAGGCTAAACATCGCCCAGGCGATCCGAAACACCAAACCCTGGCATCGGAGTTGAGTAGTTGCGCATCAACTACAGCTATGGCTACTCGGGGTAGGTAGTTTCAACAGGCCCAGAATGATTAACTAACTTCTATAGCTAAGAATACATGCTGGCGGAGAATGCGGACGCGCTTCGGTACACTACAACCGACCCTTCTGATATGCAGCACTACCGGCATGCTTCTGGTTATTGCTGCTTTGGTTTCCCTGTGGACCTGGTCCATCCAAGACAACCCCAGCACCCTTCGATCAAAACTTTTGTTCAATGACTGGTCTAAGTCGTCGATAGCCATCTGCAGTACTATCCTGCGAACATGTATGACAATTCAGCTGGGGATCTGTTGCCTGATGGTGGCAACATTGGCGTTTGAGAAGAATTGTGTCCTTCTATGTGACGTCGTGTCGATGTCTATCTATCGGTATGCGTCTTGTCCGCCCTGGGTTATGGCTCCTTCTGTTTTACGCGGCGTACGAATCAGCAAAAACTTCGGGATCCTCATTTTGGTGGCATTGCTGTCGATCACTATGGTTCTTTCCCAGCTCTTATCGGCGGTTCTTCTGCTTGATCTGGATGAGAGTTACGTTCGCGGACCACGATACACGGATACCTATTTTCGTCAGGTTGGAAGACAGCTCGACCCGGGGCTAGAGAACGCGTTACTGCAACGCCCACGGTCATTCCCTCGATTCGCAGAACAGACCCTCGGGGACTCATTTCACCTTTCTGAAACTCCAAGAGGAAGAGCTTTGAATGACACGGGCATCATCCTGAGAGCGTTCCCTGACGTCGGGACTGCATCGGACAGGTCTTCGATGCTGTACTATCACGGCCGCGGGGGTGTGATGGAGGCACACGTCGTTTGCGTTTCACCTGACCTAGACGAACTCACCTACCACGCGCCAACTCAGGTGACGGGCAAACTAAGCTCGGAGTTCTTGTATCGCTCCACCAGCGAAATGGAATCGAAGGGCTCATTTGGATGGAACAGGTCGCAACCATCCTCCAATTTGACCTTCGATTTCAACTGCATCATTGGCGACCAATATGGCGTCATTTTCTGCCCTCTGAGACCCCAGCATACGGGAGATTGTCCTGGCTTTCCGACTAAATGTCTTCTTTCGTCCACCAACACATGGTTCTTGGTTATCTGGGATTTTGGGTCGGCGTGGGAATATGTCGATGGCAATCGGGTTCCTGTGAATGAAACGCTGACACGTCAACTCTACAACAAAACTGGCTACGAATTCGATGGAACAGAGTGGACAACGAAGACTGTCAATTGGAACACCACTGGTGGGGACTCTATTGTTGCTGGGAATTACAGCGTCGCAATGTCCTTATGCGTCGTAGCCGCTGGTAATTCCATGGCAACCATCACTGCAAATTCTGCGTGGAGAGCTGACGAGCCATCCTACGGATTGCAAGGGGAGGTTAATTCTTCGATAACGAAAGCCATAAGCAATCAGCTCTCAACAGCCCCAACACTTGAACGGGGGGTCATGAACCTCACCACCTATAACATAGAAGAGCCCCAAAATTTTACCGAAATCATTCAAACGATCAGCGGTGACAGAGACAACTCCTCCATATGGCTGGAAGAATTGGACCACATTTACAGTGCGATCTTCGTCACTTACTTATTGGATACCAATACCTCGCTAACATTGGGACTCCAAGCGCTGTTTACATTGGTGACCTCCCAAGCATTTTATACGGAATTATCATACTCAGAAGATCAGTGGCGGGAATATTTGAAGTACGAAGAGAACCCGTCGGGGTATATTCTCCAGAACATAACCAGAACAATGCAACTCACCAAACTTGCACAAGTGCCTACACATATTAAGGGACTCTGTATTGCATTTGGCATAGTCGCCCTTCACATCGTCTCCGTGGCCACAATCTTCTGGTTATACTGCACCTGCAAAGCACCCAAATTCCTGGACCAGGCATGGCAGACAGTCGGACAACTGCACCGTGGCCAGGCAAAGATTTTCTTGGATGAAGCTGGCGAGATGGGCGACTTGGAGGTAGCTAGTTTGCCGGGTGCGGCGAGACATTGGACGAAACTTGTGGAGATTACGAGGGACGGCGGAATCGCCGTCAAATCCGACGATACTGAGCCATTGCTTGGTATGTTTTCATGCATCACACGTTCCAACCTCTATATCTTTGACCGGAGTAGGCTAACAGTTGACGCTGCACAGTAACGGAGAATCTCGTGGTCGATTCGGCATCTACGGCAAGCTACGCCGCCAGTAGGATGAGTACGAACGCAGAAAGCGAAGCCGAGTACGAACGAAGAATGCGAAACTGAGTAGGCCCACAGGTTGATGAGTGAGGGCGAAGTGGGGGAGCTTTGGGGGTGGGAACGAGCCACGGGTGAGGAGGATGGAATGGACGGGGAGGCTGGTGAATGAGATGCTAGTGCTGGCATCTTAAGATGCAGTGTAAGGTTAGAGAATTTCGTGTTGTGAGAAGCGATGGGCACTCCATATGTTGCGGTGGCTGCTTGTTGACGGGTCATGGAGCTCTTGCGAATGGGGCCGCGGTAGGGCATACCTAGGTATTGTGTGTTGCTGGGTAGAGGGTCTTTATGTATTCGTTGGAGATAATTCACTTCACAACATCGCGCAGAGTTGGAGGGGAATGCTCGGCGGAGAAGACTCCATCCCATGGCCATCTTTATGGGGGTGGAGGTGGGAGCTCAATGGGGCTCTGCATTACGTTACCAGGGCACCGTGCCACAACGCCACAGAGCGGCTAGGTGTGAGCCATCATCAATCAACGCGTATTGCTCGATCATACTTCACTCTATCGTTATGCGGTCAAATACGCGAAACGATGCCGGTGGGCCGGTACTAGCAGTGTTCGACATAGACCAGACCGGTCGGCCGACTTGCTCTGGACGGTCTGCCAAGACACCGACCCGACGTCGCATTTCACGGTCGGAATAGAAATTAGACCGTCCCAACAACGGTGTGGCAAAGTCGGGCAGACTATGTATCCTGATGTCGGCCGACGTCGGGATAAGTCTGGCTTGGCACCCACAAAACGATACATATGCAAGACCGACGTCGATCTATGCTAAAAATACCACGGGGTATCCAGAGGGTCATTCTCGCCGCTCCAGAAAACCTTCCGGCACCCCCAACCAAAACCTTCCAAATGCCGAGACCTCACGCCGTGACACATAATTTCTCCGCTCGCCTTATTACACTATCCTACTCGCTTGACTGCTTTCCTGCTTCCGCAATTTCCTGTACTCATGCTCGTTTGCGCATCCACCTGCCCAACCATCCGTGCACTTGTCTGCAGGTAGCTTGTCCACTTGCCAGATCATATTGCTTGCCCGCATCTCGCCCATCTAGCTGGAGTGTTGCTCGACTATCCATTACATCTGGGACCTATATCATGCCCCGGACGCGCGCGGAATGATCGCAGCCATCCTATCGGCATTCCCATACCGGTGGAGGCAGTTTAATGTCTGAAGGGCTGGTAGCGGGATGGCTTGATTGCAGCTACAAGGGATGATATCAGAGCCATTGAGAAAATGCTCAATGCACTGTGTGAGGAGGATATTGTGTAGCTTGTGAGATATGGTTTTTTTTTTAAAAAAATACACTTGTCTACAGCCTATAGACCATCGCGGCGGACTTGTTCCAACCGGTTACTGTCCACTGTCCGCAAATGGCCCATAGAGACTGTATGGAGTACGAAACTTCACCTTTTTGGGGTGACTTGGCAGACGTCGGCCGACGTCGGCCGACCGTCCCAGACCAACGTGGGGATGGTCGAGATCTGACATGACCAGACCCTGCGTCGGTCTGAGTACATCCCGACCCGACCCAACCTTACCTAAAATTGCTCCAGTCTGGTCTATGTCGAACACTGGCGTGCTGCGCTACTATAGCTGTCACGTCGGACATGAGCCGGAACTGGGAATGAGGCAGAGGGGAATGAGGTGGGACTGGGAACGTATGCCAAGCACAGGAAAGGGATAACCAGAATGGGAGTTTTCGAGGTTTTCGGAGTTCCCACAGTGTTTTCCTCTAGTTCGTTTCCGTTCTTGTGAAGGATTTCGGTATATTCATTACTCGCATGCGATGGATGATTTCGATGTTGAAGTGACCTGGGTGCGTACGCCTAGATATGGAAACTCTCAGCGCCAGCCGAAATTCACACAGCCACAAAGCCACACAGCCACACCGCCACCAAGTTACAAAGCCACTATTGCGGGGCACTCGCGGGCACTCGTTTTTCGTACCGAAAGGTGGAGTGACCGGCGCGGTGCCGTCGGTGCTAGTGTCCGTCCTCCACCTGCCCTCCCTTTTTTCTGTCGTTTAGTTCCTTATCTTTCTTTTGAGTGGTCGCCGATAGTTGGATAGAGAATACAACAGCTCGTCCCTTCCACTTCCCTCTGGTTCTTTTTCTCTTTTTCCTCGGTTTTCTTCGGTGAGTGCTACATCTCATCCTGCTCCGGTGCATGCCGGAGAGGGGAGCAGCTTGACCCTTTCTCTCTCTTTCTCTTTCCTCTTCTTCTTTCTTTCAGTCTTCTTGGCCTGGGAGCAACCAGCGAAGAACCCTCTCTCCCATCGTAAAACCACAAAGCCACAAAGCCACAAAGCCACAAAGCCACAAAGCCACACAGTCGACGATCTGTTCCGGGCCCTGTAGGGTATCCGTCCTCTTCGCCAGCCCGGAGGCCTGAGTCCGCGCTTCCCTCGGCCCGACTAACTCTGGGCGACCGCCAGGACGGACTGGACGGATTATTGACAGCCCTGGAAGTGCCAAAGATGTAAGTAACCATCATCTACAATTCGTTCATCACTAACACTTGCTTAGGTCCCATTGCACGTACAGGATTCAGGAAAGACGCACTCGGATACCTCTACCAAAAAACGCAATCGTACACCTTCAGCATGTTCTGTTTTCACAAACTTGGACCAGATGAAGATTTGCCCCCGCCAGCCATCCGCCAGAGTGACCTTGGGAGGTGTTCCACAACACTACTCACGAGTTTCGTTCGAGACGGAAGTGTTTAAAGCCATTCTTTTACGCTAGATGACTGTGGGACTCCAGGCGTCATGATAGCCCGTCTCTTCCGTCCTCAGGCTTGCCTAGGACTGGATTACGGCCGCTAGCCTTGGCAGTCTAAGGAAGGCCGTCCCGTAGATATTTTCAATGAGGACTAGACGGACTGCCGTGCCCCGCCGAGCCCGCCCCCCCCAACAGTCCCCAGGCGGGTACTCAGTTGCTTGCGGGCAGCCACGCCACTCTACAACTAGTCTGGATATAAAATCGATACCTACTGTATAGTCAAGGGTGGGTAAAAAAACGTAGTTTTCCCGCTAACCGCATATTGCTATCATATCATGACGTGAAAAATACGTATTTTAACCATTTTGATACGCGTACAGCAGGAAAACTACGTTTTTTTTACCCCCCACCCCTTCACTATACAGTACCGAGGAGCACGAAAAGAAACCGAAAAAGGATATTTAATTGTCACGGTGGTCGAACAAGAAATGGTAGAGTTACAGGACAAATCGCGCGCTCATTTTCTGTGATGTTTGGACGAGTATACACACGAGATTGGGAAGAACAACAGGAACGTACGCATGCGGCTAGGTAACCAGCCAGCAAGTTTGTATTCTCCACTGCGTTGAAAGGAATATTGTATATAGTCATCCAGCGTAAAAGAATGGCCTTGAACACTTCCGGATTGAATGCCACGGGACATAATCAAGTGATAGGGATGAATAAATTGTAAATTTTGGCGACTTACATCTTCGGCATTTCCATCGAAGCTTCACCGTGGCCAGTGTACTCTTCTCCGTTTTAGGCTTGCTACACCCAACTCGTCCGCCCCCGGGTGAATCCGGCGGACACATCAGCAAAGGGAACAAAACAGCCGACGTAACACACCAACACTCGCCATTGCGCCGCCGCCGATTGGTGGAGAGAATAATTCGGGAACGAAAGTGAGTCGTCGCTGGGAAGCTGAGCCCTCGGGGCGAACAACGACGCCACCGAGTGTTTCGTCTTCGTACTAAGATCGCTGCTTGGCATTGGCTGGGTGGCGCCGGCGGGATGTCTGCCATTTCGGATGGAAACGGCAGTGGGAATACATCGTGGTTGGTGATAGGGAGCCTGCATTCGGCGGCGGCGGAATAAAAATTTCGAATTTTATTTACGCTGGTGGTGGTTAAGATTAGCCGACCGTGGGGGAATTTTGAGGTAGAGAATTCGGCATGAGCGCGGAAGTACATAGTCAGCCTACTACACACACAAGATTAGCACTGTGTAAACAGAGATTTGTAGAGGCTTATGAGAGAGAGGTTATTCAGAGAGATAGAGGTGATCGTAGACGGGATGATCACAGCAAGAATAGTCACAGCGAAACGTAGGCGCGGCGGGAGCGGAGGCGGCAATTCTTGTTGTTATTTTTGTATGTTGTATGTAAGAGAGAAAGAAGAAGAGAAGAACTAAGTACAGAACGACCTTCCGCTGCCGCCTAATCGGGCACTCCCACAACTTTAGCCGCCCCGGCGTCGTCACGGCGTCACCCAACTCCACCTCGCCTAATCCTCCGCCGGCGCCGTGCATGAGCGACGAGAAGCTTTTCCAACAAGTGGGTTGCCCGCCCGGTCTCCGGCGGGCCCGGCAGTCTTCGGCAGTCCGTCCAAATCCTATACCAGGACGGTCTAGGGCAGTGGGGCCCGCGCCCGGGACGCGACCGTCCAAAAAAACGGCCAGGCCGGGTATGGCAGACTATTGCGAAGCTTATTGGAGGTATCGAGTTGGGTTTGTCGATCTGGTGGACCTGTGGTAGTGGAATAAGGATGAAATTTTTTAGGCCTTCTGTAACCCTAGGGTCACATTGGAGCAGATTGGTAACGTTATAAAAGGGAAGCAATAACATTTCTAACACGCGTATCCCAGCCCTGCGCCACCCCCTGCCTTTCCTGCAGCCGTCTCTCATTCTGCCACTGTCTTTGCTGGTACTGCAATATCTTAACCCCGCTGCCTACGGGAGCCGTCGAACATGCCAAATAAGGTCCCCAATAAGTTGCCAAGGCATGGGCTCAACCGCACAGGTAGTTGAACAATCTCGAAATGCCGGTGGTCGTAGAGACGTGCGGTGGAATGAGTATGGGCGTCTCCGATACACCTCGGCTGCCGGTGTTTGTCCCTGGTGCGGTCCATTCTCGGAGATAGATGCTCATGGTCTGCGTGGTCTGCGTCCGACTCAAGCCCACACCTATTCTTCCTTTTCCGGTGTTCAATATGATCGAGACTATTTCGCGGGCCTCCACTAGAATTTTTCAACGCATCGTTCAGCTTTGCGGCATCTCTGATCATAGTTAGCACTCATTTTCCACATGGTATGCGTCTGACACAGGCCCGCACCTAATCTTCGTTTTCCGGTAATTAATGTGATCGGAATTGTTTAGTCCACCTCCGTTAGATTTGGCGAAGTGATCGTTCAGCTTTGTCGCACCCCTGATCACAGTTAGCGACTCATGTTCTGTGGGATATGCCTCCGAGTCAAGTCCGCACCTAATCTTCGCTTTCCAATATTCCATGCGACCGGAAATTTTTCTTCGGCCTCCACTAGGTCCCCCGAGGTCACCGTTCGATTTTGTTGCACCTCTGATCACAGTTAGCTACTCATGTTCTGCGTGGTATTCATCTGACCCAGGTTCGTACGTAATCATCTCCTTCTTGCATTCAATACGATCGGAATTTTTTCGTCGGTCACCGTTACATCCCGTGGTAGATCTCCGAAGACGATCGTTAAGCTCTGCAGCGTCCCTGCACACAGTTAGATACACTCTGATATCCTGCATCGTATTCATCCCGCACCTAATCTTCACTTTCCGATACACAATTTTGCGTCGGCCTCCGCCAGGTCTTCTGAGGTCATCGTTCCGATATGTTGCACCCCTGGTCACAATTAGCTACTCATTTTCTGCGTGGTATTCATCCGACCCAGGTCCATACGTAATCATCTCTTTCCTGTATTCAATACGATCGGAATTTTTTCGTCGGTCACCGCTACATCCCGTCGTAGATCTCCGAAGACGATCGTTAAGCTCTGCAGCGTCCCTGCACACAGTTAGCTACATCCCGATACCCTGCGTCGTTCTCATCCCGCACCTAATCTTCACTTTCCGATATACAATTTTGCGTCGGCCTCCGCTAGGTCTTCTGAGGTCGTCGTTCCGATATGCTGCGCCCCTGGTCACAATTAGCTACTCATTTTCTGCGTGGTATTCATCCGACCCAGGTTCGTACGTAATCATCTCCTTCCTGTATTCAATACGATCGGAATTTTTTCGTCGGTCACCGGTATACCGTGTGGTAGATCTCCGAAGGCGATCGTTAAGCTCTGCGGCGTCCCTGAACACAATTAGCTACATTCTGATATTCTGCGTCGTATTCATCCCGCACCTAATCTTCACTTTCCGATATACAATTTTACGTCGGCCTCCGCTAGGTCTTCTGAGGTCGTCGTTCCGATATGCCGCGCCCCTGGTCACAATTAGCTACTCATGTTCTCATGTTTTCATCCGACTCAGGTCCGCACTTATTCTCTGCTTTCCGATATTCCATTTTTCGTTTGCCCCCGCTAGGTCTTCCGAGATCATCCGGATTTGTTGTGCCCCTGATCACAGTTAGCTACTCATGGTCTGTGTGGTATACCCGACTCGGGGCCACACACATCCTTCTCTTTGTGGTATCCAATACGTCGGAATTGTTTCGTTGGATTCTCCCTGATCGTTCTTTGCCCTACCTACTTTCGTCACCGTTCTATTTATCAGCCCGTCATCGTCCATATGGTGTTCTAGGCAACCACACCCTCACTCTGAGTACATCTCTACGTGGCGCAATATCGAGGCTTTGCTGGGCTGTGCCTGCGCAGTTTTACAGGGTACTGGGAGCAGAAAGTTTGAACGCCTCATTGCCAAGATGATGATATCATATCTAGAACCAGAAACGCACATATGCGATAAGCGAGATGAGGTGAAGGTGATGACAGAGATGGGGATCGGGGGCTGCGTTGCTGCAGGGGTGCCCACTCATACTACTTTCAGCATTCGTTAGATAAGCCACAGCCTGACATATTATCTAATTGTTAGATAAATAAAATTAAAATTAAGAAGCGAGCCCCATCACGTGCATGCAATGAGTAATGGCGCTGACAACCAGGACAATTGGTACCAACTATTAATGGTTAATGTCTTTACTAGTGTCTTAACTAGTGCCGTGCGTGAAGTCCAACGAAGGGATGTCAAATGAAACAAACATTGAAGCCAACCGGACAGCACAAGGAGAACTGCTACGCGATCGCGACGAGAACAGCTATACGTACGCGGCGTGAACGACTACTAATCAGGAAAAAAAAACTCTACTGACGCTTCGGAGGCACGATAGAAAGTCGTGCTGCGCGAAGCCCAACTTACCAGAGCAGTTTTATACACTCGATTCTCGCGCAGTTAGCGATGCTCTCGCTGGAGCTGACCACACCATTCTGAAGATCGCACTTACATCACTTTTATTTAACGGGAAAACTCTATATATACCCCGCGTTGAATCGCATCGCTAAGGGCATCGCCCTTGTCATTCGCGCTTCATCGCGAAGTACAGAGACCTTATCTTTGAACGGTAAAGTGCATCGCTATCGCCGTTTCGTTACTTCGTAGTCCCCAATGGAGTCAAGAAGTACCTCGTTATCACCGTCGTCTTGCGTCGAGAAGTGCGTCGTCATTGCCGTCGAATTGTCCCAAATTACGTAGAGAAGTGCAACCCTATTCCTGTCGAGTTGCCCCAAATCGCCACGGAATGTAGAGAACTTACCGTAGAACCGTATCCGTAGAAGTGTCTGAAGTGGACCGTTACTGCCGCTGTGTTGCGTCGGGAAGGGCATCCTCTCCCGTCGAGAAGCCAGTCGTCATCGCCGTTTTCTCGGGCCGAGCAGTCCGTCGTGTTGAGGAGTGCAGCATCATTGCTGCCGTCTCGTGCTGAGAAGAGCGTCGCAATAGATAGCAATCTCAGGAACGGGAATTAGCGCTGTCGTCATTGTGATGAATATGGTCGTGATAGTAGTTGGCTGGTAATTCTTTTCGGCGATGACGCGGTTATTGGTGGCGGCATTGTCAAGTGTCCACTAACGGATGTACAACGATCACGTTCCTACACTGCATAGTACTTTTTTTTTGTTTATTCATACTCGCATGCGACCCATAGATCATGGCGCGTACTTTTCGCCCGGTTTTCCTGTCCGCAGTCCGCGCAAGGCGGCTCGTTGCAAGCTCCCCTTTGCCCTCCGCCCAGGCCAAACACTACATAGTACAATGGGGTATATACTTTCATACCTGCACTGAGCGCCAAGGCTGTTTTAATCCCAATTACTATGGCGCAGTTATTGCCCGAGTGCGGCTAGTGGCTACAACGCAGCTCCCCGATCGTCTGGCTTTCAAGGCGCAGCCTGCAAGCATTCACTGAACAAACTGGGCAGGGCATTGATTAGGCAGCACTACCTAGGTAAGTGGAGGACGACTCGATGCGGCGCAATACCAAAAGTGGCCCGGCGCAATACCACAACATCGCAATGTCGCGGAATCAGAAACACTGTAGGCACCAGACCTCAACCGACCGATATTTGTTCAATCAAGATAAATAGGGCCAAACCGACCGCAGAAAGTAGGATATTCTTATTACATCAAATTAGGGCGTTAAACCGATTACCAACCGTACCTGAGCAGGCAAACTGACAAACAGTTCCTTACAAAGAGAAAAGTTGTCATGGAATATCGAATTGGGAATAGCACATATCGATTGTGTCTCATTAGTTATTGTTGGCATGATGACGATAGCCTTAGCCTCCTTCTGTCACCCCCGCCACTATCAGCCCCTATCAGCCCACTATCAGCCCCTATCAGCCCACTATCGGCCGCTATCAGCCCACTGCTTACATATATCCATCAGCGCAGATCAGCGCAGAGATGACCATCCCTGCGGCCGCAGCGCCGGAGGATGCATCCGCCTGCACAATTTATTAAGTGACCGAGACACCCAAGCTATCCTGCAGACGGCGTAGCCTCCGTCGGTGCCACATATGTACAACTATGTCACTAGGCAGTGCGCCCCGCAATTTTTGACGTCCATCGGCTCCGGCAGCTGGACGTTGTCTAGTGGCTTCTGTCATCTGATCTGCGCGCAGATGCCGATGGCCCGTCTCCTGAGCCCGCCGAAGGAATACATAGGTTAGCTCTGTGTGAGACTGGCACGGTCTTGGGTGTTCCCAGCTTCTCAGTTGCGTTTGAATTGAGTTTTCCTATAAGGGGCGGCGTCCTCCTTGGGGTTTCTTCTGCAGCCAACCTTTATTTCTTCAATTGCATTGTTGGCCGCAAGGAGTCCCCTTGTTCCCTCCCGCGCCTCGCTTATTTCCCTCCTCGGTTCCACATCGCGTCTCAGCACACCCTACCCGGCCAATGCTTCCCAGCCGTTCAAATGATCCACCAGCACCACATCCGAGGCCGTCCACAGATCGAGGGACAAGACCACTCACGCAGCCATGGTCTACTAAATGCTCCGAGAAACCCCAGAAGCATTGGCCGTTCGCGCTGACGACACACATGGCCGAATTGTGAGAATGGCATCTCCCGCGCCCAGGCTTTCATATCGCCTGCAGAACCCACAAGCTAATTGCTCATGTGATCGTAGGGACACTTTAAAACAGTTGCGAAGCGCGATGCACGGCGCCTCGCTATTCGGGGAAGAGATCGGCGTTGTAGTTTTAAGAACCCTTCCTGACACGATTGAGGCTAGCTTCTGCGAGAGACCAGAGCTCTTAGAACCGCCTGAGGTATGTAAATCCACCGGATCGTTGGATGGTTTGACTGAGGCTCAACAAATGGTGATAAATAGGAAGTGCCGAAGTTCCAACTATTGTACGGAACTCTGTTTGCCGTGCCCTTGTCAGTTGGGTGAATCTTGCTAAAAGCTCATGTGGCCAGCTATCTCACGATGACCTCCGAGGGAAAGCTTTGCATCCCAATAAATATTTTTCGGCAACTCACATTATCTTATGAGATTCCGGTGGCGTTCATCCAGACAATACTCAACCACAATCGATATCTTGGTCATACCAGCTTTGGAAGTAGGCGGCAGCCTTCTACCCCGACATGTGATCTCATACAAGGTAGATACCTGCTTCATGTGGATAGTAACCGAAAAATCCGATTGACGACGGATAGACTTCTGGTACACACTTCCAATTCGTCTCCCGATGAAGTGCACCGACCCTAAGAGGGCGCACCGAGACTACAACACTGGGGCATATCAAATGAATGCTTCCAATTATCTCCACCTTCACCTCCAAAAAAACGATATCCGACACTTCCACCTCGCCGTCCTCTGCAGACATGACCTAGTCAGCAGGAAGACGACGGTCATTTGCGTTAACTTTCATTCCCATTCAATACAGCCAATAGATGTAATCCATCAAAGGGTTCTGCATGCATTGGAAGATGGCGGTACCGATATGATCGACAGGAACCCTCTTTGGGTAAATATTGTCTACATCGGGCAAGTGCTGCAGTGGTGGAAGGTGACGTTGGAGTGTTTTGCGGGGGAGCTGAACTGCTATGTACAGTACTGATCTAATTCCCCCTTACATCACTCATTCATCTATAATCTTGAGTATCTTGAAGGTATTGACTTACTACTGGCGATGCTGACTGTGCACGTCGGGTAGGAGAAACAGATCGAGGACAAAACGACTGAACAGGCAAAGCCAAAATTTCCGTCGAGTGCCAACATAGCGAGAACAGCCGCGGCTGAGTTGAAGAACCGGAGGTCGACTGCAATGCTGGAGATAACCCGGGCGCTTCATGCCATGGCTGCCCATTGCCTGCGCTACAAGACAGAACTTGACACAATTTCGGTCGTGGTGATGGCTGTATTGGAACAACACGAGGAGATATCCGATCAACTGAAGCTGGGTGCTTGCGAGAAGGACAGAGTGAGGAGGGCGATGAAACAACAGCTCGCCGAGGTTGCCGCGATTACCAGATCGCTGGCAGAGTTATCGAAGAAGACAAAGAATGCGTTGGCCCTGGTTAGTGTTGACGGGTCCATTCTCTCCCTATCGATGTCTGCGAGAAACCATTCATTCCCTGAGAGTCGTAGTTATTCCATTCTGTCCAAGCCGATTATGACCAGCAACAAATCGTCAACGGCGTCGCACTTCAGAAGATCTCGCGGGCGAGCCAAGCCGAGGCCAAACAGACGAGAGAGGACAGCTGGGCGATGAAAACGATCGCCGTTATGACGATGTTCTTCCTTCCCGGAACTAGCGTCGCAGTAATTCCCACTACCCGACTTTAGCCTCTTGTTGAGCTCAAGCTGATAGACACCTATCCGTTAGGCTATTCTAGCACTACCGTATTTCCAGAAAATAGGGGCCAATATGGCGATATGGATATGGGCCTTGCTGGCGGTAGCGTTGACTGTGACAGTTCTCGGACTGTACCGTATGCTCTCCAGGCGAAAGGGTTCGGGGCGGAGGGATTTGGAGGCAAGTGTTGATGCGGCTCCCGAGGATGGAGGCGGCCGGGGCGAGGGAGAGAGGAGAGAGCGGAGGTAGGAGAGGGTGGGTATGATGGCGGTTATTAGTTACAAAAGTCCAAATAGTAGAAAATCTGATGGTCGGTTGGTACTACACTAATTTCAATACTATCACAATCCACAGCCAGCCATGCAATGCCAATTAAGTTTTTTCATGCTGTTCACAGACCTACTTTAGATTAATAATCCTCTTCAAGGGCCGTAAAGCTTTGCAATTTTAATCTGGAATTAAAATTGTATGATAGATAGCGTTGTCAGATCACCTCCTGTTGTCAGGTTATCGATTGGAGCGTTGGTTGTTGAGGTATTTACTGAAGAGTGGTGATGGTAGTGGCGGTAGTGGCGGTAGTGGCGGCGGAGGAAATAGATTTTTTTTCTGTTTATTCGTTACTCGCATGCGACCTAGATAGATCATGGCTTTTTTTTTTTGTTTATTCATTACTCGCATGCGGCCTATCAGATCATGGCGAGATTATATACAGTCCGTTTCCTGTCTGCTGTCCGCGCAGTGGCGGCTCATTGCAAGCTCCCCTTTGCCCTCCGCCCAGGCCTGTCCCAAGAAGATGTGATACGCACCAAGGAGACTACAAAAGAGAGGAGAGCGAGCGTGAAAGACAAAGGAAAAGACGAAAGAAAGGCGCTGTACACCCCCCTAAACCGTTCCCGCGGACGCCATGAAGTCGGGCGTGGGGAGGAACAGTGGAGTTCCCCCAGCTTCCGGCTCCTCGGCCCCGCTTCCAGCTCCCCCAGGAACTCCCGCAGCTCCGCCTCCGACACCTCGCTCACTCCATCCTCCTCGGCCGGCACCCGCCTTCCCACATCCGTGGTGGAGAGAAAGTCTAGTACTGCCCGCCCACACCTCTCGTCCGCCAAGAGGTTCCGGATCTTCCACCGGTCTTTCCCCTCCCCCGTCTCCTTCCGTACCTCTGCCCACAGGATCTTCTGCTGCGCCTTCCACTCCGGACACACCTTGAAGAGGTGCTCGCGCGTCTGATTCGGGTACCGGCACCACCAACATTGCGGGGTGGCCCGATTCTTCGTCCAATTGAGGTACTGCCCCGTCAGGCAGTGCCACGTCTTGGTCTGGTAGAACCATGAGGCAATCCTCTTGATGCCCCCAGCTACCGTGCCGTCTGGCCGCTGGCTTTCCGGCATCTTATATTTCTTCTTGGAGGTCCGGCCTCCTGCCCACTGGCGTACCTCCACCCACTTTTTCTCCGAAATCTCCCACTTTAGGTTCGCGAGGGACCGCGGGGTGCGCTGGGCACCATCGGATTTCGGTGATGATACCTGGCCTGGCCCTGCGTAGTGTAGCAATGTGCTTCCACGCCTGGAGGGCGTACTGTCACCCGGGGCCAGGTTCATCCGAAGCCATGCGCCGGATAGCTGCTTGCGCGTCCGAAAAGATGGTGACTCGCTCTGGGCTCGTGTTTCTTCTCGATGCTTCTTCCAATGCGCGGGCGAGGGCGGCGCACTCCACGTCATACGCCTCCTGGTTGTATCCCATGTGGGTTTTGATGCCCTTCCAGGATTCCCCCTTCTTCCGACCACCGCATAACCGGCAGCTCCGTCCTCCATTCGCAACCCGTCTGTGAACATAGTGAGTCCAGGCCGGGCCTTCTCCGCTGCTGCCTTGGCCTTGGCTTCCTCCTCTTGGATCAGCTCCGCCTCGAGGGTTTCCAGCTCCTCGAGCAGCACTATGTTTTCCGTCCTTCTGGCGTAGGTGAGGGCGTTTGTGAGCCTCCTCCCGATCCCTGTTGGGGCGCCGATAATCTCCTGTGCCTGGTCTCCCTGCGGTAGACTCAGTAGTCGTAGGCCGAACCGCCACTGCCTGTTTTCTGTTCGAGCTGTGCTGTGGCCGCTCTAAGCCGCGGCTCCATTGACAGGGCTCCCAGATTGGTCGTCTGGAAGCTGCCTGTAGTCGCCCGTGCCTTCTGGTTGACCAGAAGCTGCAGCTCGTCTGCCTGGACCGTGGTGCCCCGGACATGGTCTCCTTTCCACCACAGCTCTGATCCAAACATGGCGATTGACTGGATGCAGACAGTCATTACTTTCCTGCAGTTGGCCGGTGAGAGTCCCATCTGCCCAGTGAGCCACCGGAGTCTTGCCATTGCCTGCTTGCCCTCCTTCATCTGAACGGCGTGGCGGTCCTTGAGTGTGAGCTGGGAGTCTAGCTATACCCCCAGCCACCGCGTCGCCTCCCTGTTGAACGGGATGGAGTTGGTGCCCACTGTGACTGTCGCAGTGGTAGTTCGCTTCTTCCTCTGAAACAGGGCGGCCTCGGTTTTGCTGTGGTCGAAGGTAACACCATTTCCTGCTGCCCATTCCAGCGCTACCGCTGCTGCCGCTGAGAGCATGGCCGCGACCACCTCGTCATCCGTCCCGGCCGCCCACCATCCGATGTCGTCCACAACGGATAACCCGTAGACGCCCGGCACCACTTCCTCCGCTTTATCGAAGATGCCGGACGGGTACGTGACAAAGAGGATTGGAGCTGCTGGCGACCCCTGCGGGATACCTGTGTCCACTGGGCTGGCCCCGCCGGTTATGTCATCCAGCACCAACTTCACCTGCCGGTCGGACATGAAGCTGGCGGTCCATCTGGTGAGGTCAGGCTCGATTCCCAGCGTCTCCATCCGCTTACCCAAGTGCACTCTGCTGACATTGTTGAAATCCGACTTGACGTCCATGAACAGCCCCCCTGCCACCATCTTCCGCTTCCACACCTGCTGCGTGCGGTTCATAAGCACCACCACTGCGTCCACGCACGACCAACGCTTCCAGCAGCCGAATCACCCGTCGTGCAAGCCGCGCTTGCGTTCCAAGTGGTCTGCGATCAGGTGGGCTGCTGTGCGTTCGAGCAGCTTGCTGACAAAGTCCAGGAGCGAGATCACCCTGTAGGCCCGGACCTTGGAGTAGTCTGGCTTTCCCGGCTTGGGAATGACCACTCCCTTGGCTGTTTTCCAGACTTTTAGTTAGTGTCCAAGCCGGATACATGCCCTTATCAGCTGGGTTATTCTCTGCTTGTCCTAGTGCCAAAAGATCTTGACGATTCCCGCCGATATCCTGTCGTCGCCTGGGGCCGAAGCGTTTGACGCTCTCCCCAGAACGGTTCCTACCAGGTGAGTATCTACCTTCTCGAAGGCGCGTCCTCCTGGTCTAGGTTCATAGCCTACCAGTGGCGCGGCTGGGAAGTGCGCCTCCAGGATTGCCTGCTCGCGATCGAACCGCCCCTCCACCACCGAGCCGTCTTCCCGCACGAGTGTCTGGCCAGCTTTGTCGATTCTTGGCTTCGTATATCCTGCCGCTGTTCAGACGCCATTGCCACTGCTTTCCTGGAGGAATCGGTTCCGGCAGTCCCTTTTCGCCTTCCGGATTGCTCGCCGGAGCTCCCGGCGCGCCTCTTGTATCCGGCTCATACCGTTGGGCCTTCTGGTTCGCCTGGCTTTCCCCAGAGCTTTTCTCAAATCTTGAGCTCCGGGGTCCACCACCTCTTGGACCGGCTGCACCACCTCTTTGCCCGCCGGGTCCCATCCACTGACATCCCACCCTGTCATTCCTCCACTGGTTTTCTCCGGGGAGCCTGCCTCTCCCAGGAGTTCCCACTTGATGAGCTCATGGTCAGAGCCCGTCGCCTGGCCCCGGCAGATGCGCCAGTCCAGCTCCATGTCGGCGGAGGAGAGCGTGGGGTTAATGATCGAGAAGATCTCCGCCCCCGCCCCCATACGCGTCTCCTCCTAGGTGTTCCAGACCGTCAACCCATACTCCCCAATGAGGTTTTCCCAGAAGAGGTTGTTTAGATAGATCATGGCGAGGCATTTGTACAGTCCGTTTCCTGTCTGCAGTCCGTGCGTGGCGGCTCGTTGCAAGCACCCCCTTCGCCCACGCCTGTCCCAAGAGAAAGTGGTCGCGAACCAAGGAGAATCACAAAAGAAAGAACAAGGGAAAAGCATGCACAAGCATCCCCTACTCCTCGTCTGTCGATGCCATGAAGGGCGGGGTGGGTAGCGACAGTGGTAGTCCCTCCCCGGCCGCCGGCTCCCCCCGGCACCCAGCGCCTCCGCCTCCTCCCTTCGCTCCTCTTCCCGCTCCTGGCGCTACCGGAGCTCCAATTCTGACACACAGCTCCCTGCGTCGTCCTCCGCAGCCGGCACCAGCCTTCCCACATCCGTAGAAGAAAGGAAATCCATCACCGCCTGACTACACCTCCCATCGGCAAGTAGATCTCGGATGATGATCATCCACCGGCTCTTCCACTTTCCGGTTTCCTTCTGCACTTCTGCCCACAAGATTTTCTGTTGGGCCTTCCATTCCGGACACACCTTGACGAGGTGGTCTCTCGTTTGCGTTGGGCACCGGCACCACCAGCACTGAGCGGTGGGCCAGTTCTTCGTCCACTGGAGGCACTGCCTGGTCAGGCTGTGCCCAGTCTCCAACTGGTAAAACCTCGAGGCGAGTCTCTTGGCGCTCCCAGGAGCCGTACTAGTCTGTCTGGCCGCTGGCTTTTCGGTATTTTGTACTTCAGCTTGGAGGTCCGGCCTCCAGCCCATTGTCGAGCCTTCACCTACTTCTTCTCGGAGATCTCCCGCTTGAGGTGTGCGAGAGATCTGGGAAGCGGCACCGAGCGCGCCTCCACACTGTCCGAGTATGCCAGCCATTCCACGCCGCGGGCATCAGGCTCCTTGCTGCCAGCTTGGCCTATTCGTCGGCCTTCTCATTTCCTGCCACTCCTATGTGCGCTGGGCACCCTCTGATCTTGATGACAATGCCCGGCCTGGCTCTCCGCAGCATTGCGATGTGTTTTCGTGCCTGGAGCGCGTATTTATGGCCGAGGTCAGGCTCCTCCAAGGCCATCCGTCGAATGGCCGCTTGAGCATTGGTAAAGATCGTGATCCGTTCCGGAACTGTCGATCTCCGTGAGGCAGATTCCAGCGCGCGTGCGTTGGAATAACCTCTCGTTGCAGGAGTTCGTATTAGTATAGTCTTCTGGATTTGGCGCTTGCGCCTTAGAGTTTGTTGAGGACACGATTGCGTAAGGCGCAAGCGGGGAGGTGTCAGAAGAATCGTTGTTCTGCGGGTGCTTTCCCTCTCTCCTGTTCAATACTTATCGAATACTACAACAAAGTTGTGAACCACTTGAACTACCAGAATTCATACGCCTTGTGTTTCCTCATCTCATACAGCATTCAGACTGATCGAACTCCTATCTTTCACTTCTATCCTCATCGCTGATAGGTATTCTTTCAACAGCGGGCGAGAGTAGCGCACTCCGCATCGTAGGCTTCCTGGTTGTAGCCCATGTGGGTCTTGATGCCCACCCAGGCCGACCATTCTTCCACACCACCGCATATCCGGTAGCTCCGTCTTCCAGTCGTGACCCATCCGTGAACATAGTGAGTCCAGGTCTCGGCTTCTCTGCCTCCTCCTTGGCTTTGTCCTCTTTAGTAGCTCCGCGTCGGGAGTCTCTAGCTCCTCTAGCAGGATCGTTCCCTCCGGGTGGAGGAAATAGTGGGTCGTTAGTTACAAAAGTCCAAATGGAAAATTTGGTGTTCACAGAAATCTGCACCGCGACCACTCCTGTTGTGTGGCAAACAACGCGTCTCCACATCCTTCCAGGTACCCATCAACACCACCTGCTCCTTCATCAACACCTATGATCGATTCATATTCACGCTGTGTTATAGCAGTCTTTGTTAATACTTCGGTTACTATAGCTGTGTCAGAATAATGGGCGTCCGGAGATGACGGACCGGAGACGGCGTCCGGAGATGACGGACCGGAGGCGGCACATCCGGAGATGACAGCTGCCCGAGTCTCCCGAGCACCGGCTCAGGGGACAGTCTTCCGTCTTTCCCCCTGGCGAGTCCCTCAGGCCCGTTGTATATAGAGAGAGTGTTCCTCCTTCGAAGTTGTATCAATCAATCAGTTCACTACCTTCATCTCTATCGATCCCTATATTCCAACAAGCTGGTAGTGTTGTCAAGAAGATGAAGTGAATGGCTGTGAGTAATCAAGATCCTGCCTGCTTCTTACCCCGCGTGCTGTTCGACAGGCAAGGTAGTCTTATCCTGGGTTCGTTTGTCTTCCGGCGGCGCATGTCTTCTCACGGGTTCGTTGGTCTTCCGGTGTTGTTTCTTCTCCCAATTTCGATAGTCTTCCGGCGCTGTTCTGTCTTCCTACGCCCTGCGTGGTCTAGAGGTTTCTATGGATTGTCGCAGCGCCGTTTACGTATGCAGAGAGATGGTCTGGGAGAGATAATATGCCTCGTAATTCTATTGCGATTAACTCTACTGGTTAAATGCGCTCCTCCCACCGCGCCACCCCCGTGAGGCTCCTATCTTTCTAAAGAGTTGCCCGCCTTCCAAGTTCCTCCTGCTAGCCTGCATACGAACAGTCTCTCTAGGATCGGGCCGCCCATCTTGCTATGGCTCGAAAGCAACAAAGTATACAGGCCCAGGCTCGCCTTCTAGTCATCTCAAAAGGAAAAACGGAGGGAAGAGGTGTGTGGCGGCGCAAGCCGAAGCCCGCGACCGCTGAGTGGTGGTGGTGCCAGTGGAGAGCACGGCCCGCAACCGCTGGGAGGTGAGTTGTTGGGCGCAGACCGGAGCCCGCGGCCACCGGGTGGTGCTGGTGCCGGTGGGAGCGCACGCCGAGGCGCGCGACCGCCGAGTATGTGGCTTTTTTTTTGTTTATTCATTACTCGCATGCGACCTATCAGATAGAGCCGAGGTTATATACAATCCGTTTCCTGTCCACTGTCCGCGCAGTGGCAGCACAGTCTGCGGCCAGGAAACGGATTGTACCCTCGTCATGATCTAGATAGGTCGCACACGAGTAATGATAAAACAAAAAAAAAAAAAAAGCAGTGGCAGCACATTGCAAGCTCCCATTTGCCCTCCGCCCAGGCTTGTCCCGAGGAGATGAATACGCACCAAGGAAATTACAAAAGAAAGGAGAGGGATCATGAAAGACAAAGGAAAAGACAAAAGAAAGGCCTTGTCCACCCATAAACCGTTCCTGCAGACGCCATGAAGTCGGGCGTTGGGAGGAACAGTGGAGTCCCCCCACCACCCGGCTCCTCGACCCCCGCTCTCAGCTCCCCCAAGAACTCCCGCAGCTCCGCCTCCGACACCTCACTCACTGCGTCCTCCTCGGCCGGCACCCGCCTTCCCACGCCCGTGGTGGAGAGGAAGTCCAGTACCGCCTGCCCGCACCTCTCATCCGCCAGGCGGTCCCGGATCTTCCATCGGTCTTTCCCCCTTCCAGTCTCCTTCCGCACCTCCGCCCACAGGATCTTCTGCTGGGCCTTCCACTACGGACACACCTTGAAGAGGTGCTCTCGAGTCTGATTCGGGTACCGGCACCACCAACATTGCGGGGTGGGCCGATTCTTCGTCCAATTGAGGTACTGCCCAGTCAAGCAGTGCCCCGTCTTGATCTGATAGAAGCCGAGTGTGTGGCGCGGCCGGAAGACTTCCCACGGTCAAAGCCACACCCACGGGGGTTGTTAGGCCTGGGCGGAGGGCAAAGGGGCGCCTGCAACGAGCCACCACTGCGCGGACAGCCGACAGGAAGCGGACTGTATATAACCTCGCTATGATCTGATAGGTCGCATGCGAGTAACGAATTAACTAAAAAAAAAAGCCCACGGGTGTTGAGTTGTGAGTCCGTTCGCGTCAACGCCTAACGAGAGCAGATGAAAGAAAGAGGGAAATCTAAAGCTCGTGCAGAGAAAGTGGAGGTTCTAAAGAGCAAGGCACTAGAGAAGGAAAAAGGTTGAGCCCGCGGCCCCCAAAAGTAGACTCTGGTGGCCGTGGGGGAGGTGTTGTACTGGTGCGCTTTGTTGGGGTGTGGTGTTCTTAGGACTGACCCAGCCTGCCGTGTCAACCCACTTGAGACACATGGTTTTTTCGTCGGTAAGCGCATTAACGCGCGTTAGCACACTTCGGAACTAGCGTGATATCAAATTCGTGTCAGGTTCAATTTTTCGAACTCGCAGACATTCTTCCTATCAACGTACAAAAGAGGGCCGTCCGTCGGACGGAGGAACATGCCACTAGAGATCCCTATCCCATCCCACTAACGGAAGTCATACTCAACACCCTGCGTCAGTGGTTTGCGGGGGCTCCAAAAAATATGTCGGAGCAGGTTTTGCGGTCAACCTCACACTTCTTGTACCGGTCGGCAGCTGACCCACTGCTAGTAGTAGCAGCTTACCCCCTCCCTCGTCTTTTCTTAGCTTTTCCATTTTCCCTTCCTTTCTTAGCCGTCGGGTTCGGCGCCGAGACTGAGGGCCCTGCCGAGACCACACTCGCCGAGTCTATGCGCTGAGGCTACGCTCACCGAGGCCGAGTCGCCGATAAAGCGCGAGGCAGAGGGCGAGTCGCCGGCAGTGCGCGAGGCCGTACATGGCTCCTCTATGGCAAGGGCAGCCACATTTAGGTAGCCAATGATGAATGCGGTTGTGAGAGAGCCCTTGAGGGTGGGAGCCCCCGCAAGGACCCCCAGCATGAATGCAACTGTGCGCAGGCGCTTTGCTCGGGAAGGTGGCTGTGGGGGTGGAGTCCAGCGTGGAGCCTCAACAGCTCCCTTGTTATGAGGGCCTGGCCGCTGCGTGAACTTCAATGGGGTTCGGAGATCTGGCGTGCTAGCCGACTCATCGTCTGCGGTGGATTGTAAACTGACGGCAGTGAATACCCTTGAGAGTCCGTGGACAGGTGACGTGGTACTGGGGAGTCGAGAACGGAGGTGTGATGAACCCAGGGTGTAGTGACGGTAGGAAGTCGACAGCAGGGGCGCGCAAACAGCGGGGAGCCATGATCGATGATCGATGATAGATACTGACCTGGTATCATCAGCTTTCCTATCAGCATTTGTATTCTAATATCCTCCATAACATGTCCTCCACTGAGTATCACGATGCTACTATCCCCATTGGTGGTTACGTGATGTATCAGGGGTGCTGGGTCTCCAGCCCTCGCCGCCCCCGGGTCGAGACACGTGTTCTCTCGGCCGACAAGTTGAGTCCGTGACGTTGTACTCTAAAATGTTCGGTGTGCTAGCCATAAGCGCACTAGTGTTGGCTTATTCAGCATTAACGGTGCTTACCGCTAAAAAACCTCACATCTTAGGGCCTGTTCTTTTCGAGCTTACGTTCTGTAGCGTATGTGCCAAGCGTATTTCACAACATACGCTCCCTAGCGCGTATATTTCCGCGCCCAAGACCTCTGAAATACGCCACACCCACTACTACTACTAGAAGTTCCAGCTGGTAAGAGTGGTTGAAGGGGAGCGAGCGCAGGCGACCCATTACTGACGAAGACAGATCCATCACGTAGTGGGAGGTTTCCCTATCCACATATCCACAATTCTCAGCGGGCAGCCCCCCAGGCGGACTTTCAATTGGGTGAGGAGAGTGTTGGTTCGGAGTAGGGGGATGTCTACCCTTCCATCTTCTCTAGAAGATAGATGTTCCTTGACATGCTGGCTGCCGATCAAAACTGATGAATGGGATGGAATCCTATCATGCCAAAGAGAAACTTCGTGTTGGGGCAACAAGTACAGCTATGTTGAGTAGTGTTTGTGGGGTGAGCAACGGAACAGAATTGTCGGGCATTGTAATGGTTGACTCCCAGAAAATGTAGAAAAGGTTCGGGTCACAACTGGTAGAGAGACTCACCCCCTTTTTTTTGTGCCTCAGTGAATACTTGTATGTGGCTCAACCTAGGTTTGCGTATTTTCTAATACGCGTTGAGCCGAACGCTTACCGAGTCACCGTATGTCTGATATACCGTGTCAGATTTGTGTGGTAGAAAAAAAATATACGCTGAAAAGAACAGGCCCTTAATTAAGTTGATATATACGGTATGTGCCTGCATGGGGCTCGCATCTTTCCCTACCGCCAAAAGAAATAATCGCACCAAGGAAATCGAAAGACAAAACTCGCGCAACGTACACAAAAGGAAGAAAACACTCGGACAACTTTTAGAAAGTAAAAATCCCCAGCTGCCCCTTCTCTTCACCGTAATCAGTCATTGTATCATTAGGGTGGCAAGGCGCCGGAGTCTGCGTCGGGTGAGTCCGAGTCGGAAGCGTCAGCGCCATGTGTAGAGGTGTCGTTAGGGCTACGCCAACCTCTGAGAAGGTATGGTAAGCTTCGAGATGGGAGAAGACTTTGGCTCGCCATGACCTCATTAAGGTCGAATGTGAGTATTGAAGTAAAAAAAAAAAGCAGGTGTAGGGGTGGCCGGCGGATTCGGTACCGTCGCGCCTATGCCTCCCCCGCTTGTGCCCCCACGCTTCGACCGCCTCCTTCCGGCAACCAGTTATCTTCTACCATGTCTAGTCCATCCCCCTCTCCCTCCGCCGGCGGGGCGAGACCTAGGTCCTGTGCCGTTCCCACCTACTAAGGGCTACTCGCTGCCGCAGAGAGTGAGCGACCGAGTGTTCCCCTCATGACCGGCTCCCCAGGCATGCCACGCTGTCGCCACTGTGCATGCTGGCATTGCCGGGGCGACGCCGGAAAAACTCCTGGGTGCTCTGCACGCTCCGCGCGCCGGGCACAGCACGCCTGAATGCCGGCCTCCTGTGCTTCCTCACCGGCTGTTCCTCCCCACTCACGAGCTCACTGAGCTCACTCTCCTCCTCCACCTCCATTCTTCCTTTTTTCCCTGGCTTCCCCCCCCCCCCCCCCCCTCCCCCCTTGGGCGTCTCCGTGTCTCCTATGAGCTCCTCAAGGAGGGAGCGCTCGTACTGGTGGATGGCAGCAGCCATCACCGGAGCTGCTACGGTCAGACCGTCTCCTTCTCTGGGCATCGTGAGTCCAGGAAGCGAAAGTCGCGCAATCTTTTGGTGTGTCCGACGGAATGATTGGCGTTTTTTGGGATGATGGGGGTTGTCGATTGCGTGTTCTTCTGCCCTCTCTTTTCTAGTGATAAGTGTGAGTCGGCTTGGGTTGAGTCTCCTCCCGGCTCCAGCTCATGGGGGGTCAGGCTCACCCATGCTCATGTCAAGGCAAGAAGCTCAAGCTTAGCTTGAGATCTGTCATTAATATTGACCAAAAACCAATGCAAGTTCCGGTCATATAGACGCTCCAGCAAAGCCTCTTCCCAGCGTCCAACCCAACTCCTCCATCGAAAATCCGTAGCTCCGCAGCATCTCCGCCCCATCCACAGTCGCTAACCCACAGGTAGTACTTCCAGCGCTGCCTGCGGCCGGACCACTAACGGCTTGGCTGAGAACTTGCAGCAGATGACAGCTAATATGTCTCTATTGAAACTAATGCGTGACTAAATCTATTGCGACTACCTCTCAATGAGCGAGATAAAACCGCCAGACAAGAAACAAATTACAAAAAAACTGTGGCGATTAACTCCCACAACTACGTCATCCGAACCACACTCCTGTCTCTTCTCCTTCGCTAGACACCATGACATCCTCTCATACACTCCACTCTTCCCACGCTCTCGAGTCCCCCCAAAGCATTCACCCCGTAAATATGCTCAAAAAGTCCACCCCGGGCGCCCTTTCTCTCCACGGCCTGCCTCTGGCATTAGCAAGGTGGGGCAGTCTCTTTCATCCTACTGGCACCACCGTGTTCTCCGTCGGCTACCACAGCGTCAACTGTTAGCTCACGGCTATGACATGAAGGTTGGCACGTGAGACCACTTACCATGCGGTAGCTCGTTGGCAGCGATTTTAACTGCGATTCCGGTTTCCGTTATCTCCACGGGTTTCTCCCAATCATCTCTATCTTGTCTCACACCGTGTAACTGTTCGACTGCCCGCCAGGGCTTTCCCAAGAACTTCTCCCCCTTGCAGCTGAAGTAGGATCGGAGTATTGTGGCCACCACAATCATGTGAAAACTAAGAATGCCGCATGCAATAAAGAGCCCCAGTTTCTGTGTCGGCACTTGCGCCTCCTTGGTGCTTTGCATTGTTCGGATTGTATCGAGGGATCCAGTGCTGTTGCTCGATCTCGCCTTTTCATAAACCTCTTGTGGTATGTCTAACTGGTCGTAAAATGCTTCCGAGACGAGTGTCCCGAACATCGAATGAAGTGCCCATGATACCGAACTGTTCTCCCACGTTTCGCGGAACAACATCCAGTATACCTCATCCAGCTCTTCTACCAGCATGATGGAGTTGGTATAGTCACCCTGGATGGCCGTTCTGGAGCGATTCAGATATAAAAGGTAATCGCTGGAGCCACCGCGGATGTTTTGGACCACTGGAGTGAAAGGTTTAACCTCGTCTATCGTAAAATTTTGGAGGTTCATAACTCCGCGGTAAGTGAAATCCTGACTTTCCGAGAGTTGTCTTCGCAGGGATGCCGTGAACGATGCGTTGAGTGCGTGAGGGTTTCCTAAGATGGGCTCATCAGCTCTCCAAGCAGAGGAGATTTCGACCATCGCCATGGAGTGTTGATTGGCGACGGCGCACAACGTCATCTGAGTGGTGTAATTCCGACCTCCGCCATCCTCGCCGGAACTCCAGTACGCCGTGTTTGACGCCCACCCATTGCCATCGAACACATAGGTATCCTTGTTATATAATTTGCGGGCGAGCTCTAGGTCCGGTGGCTGTCGACGTTCTTGGAGTTCCTTCCACGGGAGAGACGTATCCTCATCGATGATCAAGAACCATGTGGTGTTGGATGACAGAAGGCAAGGAGTTGGGAAGCCGGGACAGTTGTTGACTACTGGGCTCTCCAAGGGACACAGCATGAAGCCCTGGTATCCGCCGAGCGTGCAGTTGAAGTCGAGGACCAAATCGGAGGATGGTTGTGCCCCATTCCACCTGAACGACCCTTCCGCCTGTGGCTGATTTGTGGACCCGAAAAGAAACTCTGAACTCAGTCGTCCAGTTATCCGATCAGGCTCAACATAGATAAGCTCGTCAATGTCGGGTGAAACACAAAGGACGTGTCCCTCAGCTATAGCACCAGCGCCGTGATAATACACAAGGTTTTCCCTTTCAACGTTGTCCCTCAGCTCAGGAAACCCTCGCAAAGTGGTGCCTGTGTCGTTGAGTCTTCGCCCCGTCGAGTCGGAAACAGAAAAAGGTTGACCTAACCGCTCCTCCCCAAATCGCGCAAGTGAAAGAGGACGGATCCTGAGCGGCTGGATGCTAACAAAAGCTAGTCCTTCAACATGTCGGAGATATTGAGTCACAACTCTCGGTCCGAGAACGTAATCTTGATAGAGATCAATCAGAAGAACTGCCGTCAGGGCCTGAGATAGGAGCATGGCAACGGCGAGCATTGCAACCAAGCGGAGGATGCCGAACTTTCCGCTAACTCTTGCACCTCGAAAAACCGGAGGAGCCAGTGACCAGGGCGAATTAGCGGCGAATCGATGAATGGACATTTGTGCTGCATCGCATAGAAGTACACATCCCTTCTCAAATGCCAGGGTTGGCATCATCATGCAACAGATTCCGAGTTGAATCGCCGTACATGTTTGCATGATTGTACAACAGATGGCTATCACCGACTTGGCCCAGTTGTTGTACACGATCCTCGACCGCAGGCTGTTTGGGTCGCCTTGTTTGGACCAGAGCCAGAGGGAAACCAGGGCACCCATAACCAGAAAGATTCCACTGGTGCTTCCTATCAACAACGCGAACTGTAGTACACCGAGATGCCGTCGAACTTTCTGCCAGAGTGGGGTTTTGGCTGCAAAGCATTTGTCAGTCCCTTCCAACTTCCGATCCCGGACGCGGAGTTCCGTACCTGGAGTAGACATAATGGGAGCAGCACGGATCTTGCGGGTTGGTGGTGGTGGCCCACGCGCATGCGTGTGTACCTAGTTGTAAAACAGGGCAGGGCGCCTGGAAAGGGCGAATGTGCCGGCAGTAGGTGAGCAGTTAAGATGTTCGATATCGAGGGCTGATGGTGGGGCAGTGTGGCGGACTGGACGTGACGGGCTGTAGCAAGAGCAGGTATGTTCTAGCTTACGACGGGGATGGGTGTGGGTAGACGGGGGGTTTGGGTCGGTGGTGATAGACGTCCGCAGAGAGGCGGCGAGACGAAATATAGGGAGGACGAGCAGGTTTGGTAATTTTGGTAGATTGTCTTGAATCGCGGCGGTTGTCAGGAGCGCAAACCATTTAGTGGTAATCACCAAACACCGTCAAGCCGGCAGTTCCAGCCTATCCAGGCCCGATCGAAGCGGGGCGACGAGACACGGATGTCAGCCAGAGGCGTGCAACTTGGTTCCAATGAGCAACCAGCAATTGATGCACTGGTATCGTTGGTCCAGCAGATTCCGACATCTGTCGTGGTGAAGGCAGCAGCAGGCAAGGCGAACCTCCGCTTCTGGCTGCCTACGAGACCGACTGGTCGCCGAGCGCTCACGATAGACTTTTTGGGCTAGACTTCCGCCACGCTACTGCCAAGACTGGATCAAAGCGTGTCATGTCTTCCCTGCTGTCCCTGCGCACCAGTGATAGGCAGTCGTCGTCAGTGATGCCGCCTGGTAGCTCTGCACTTGAATTGCAGCCAATCGCAGAGCATCATTCACTTGTGCCTTTAGATTTATTTTTGAGCTGGGAGTGGCGGCGCAGAAGAGCAAGACTTAGTAGAGACGAGGTTCGGTAGTTGAATGTCGGTACCGTCAGGGTCGAAAACATTTGAATGTAAAAGCGCCGATGAGCGTATCCGATATCAGTCGACAGGCAGGGTCTATCAAGGAAGCCGATGACAGACAAGCGACGTAGATTCGCCTATTCGCATAGCTTCCGCTTCCCTAGTCATGCGGCTATACTCCAGGAGCCGAGAGGGTTGCCGGCAACGCGTATGCATCGAGGAATGAGCCGCATCGCCGAAGTGATTACCGAGGACTCCGCAGAGGAGCTTCCACTTGTGCAAATAAATGGCCTCGGTTTTGGTTTGGCTGCCAAAGCAATGGCGATTTAGACTTTAGTGCGCCAGCGAAGAAGCGGGATGGATATCCAATTTTCAGAGACGATTGGACGAGAAGTGGATGATCAGACTGTTGTGCTTGTACAGACACTTCCCATGTCTCACTGTCCGCGCCACCGAGGATTCGTGACATAATGTTTCGAATTCGTGGCGTGGAACTTCAGGACAAATAGCATATCGACACGGTAGACTGCTGAGACATCTTTGACGAATGATGCCGTACAAAGGAAACCTCGTCCCACAACACTATTTTGCCGAAAGCACAGCACGAGAGAGACGGATAACGAGCTACCGGAGCGGATTGGGTAATAGAGCCGTGAAAGGAGCCTGTGGTAGGAAGGGAATCTGATTACGGTCCCGAGGAAAAACGCCTTGTGGTTACAATGGTTGGTTGGTCTACAACACCAAAGGGAGATGGCGTGCGAGAACGAGAAGACGGTCTGGAGCGAGGGGAGGGGAGGGGTGGTGAGGACGCGCTCTAGCGGACGCCAGGATACTGCTGGCAGCGAACCATTCAACCATATCGCCTCTGCCGCTCGAGGATACACGGCGATCATGAATACATAATGCCGGATTATCCATGGCAGCCACCGTTACTCGTTCCACGCCCACAGGAGCATGGAGCTAGATGTTGCTCGGCTGTTGATGGTCTTATCTTAGAAGCACTTAAGCGTGCACACCTCTTACAAACCACACTTTCCGCGCGACGCGGCCACGAAATTGATTGTTAATTTTCCTGACAACTCCAAAGGCGATAGTTCATACATCTGTAGAGGTAACTCTAACTCTTTCTCTTTAATGCGTGCATAGACCTTCCGCTTTGCGTCAACCACGAGTGGCAGTGACTGGGGTGCCACAATCGGGAGGGGCTGGGGCGAGCTAGGTTTTGTCAAAACTGGTACCGTAGCCACGCTCGCCGGTCGATCTTGCGACAGCGCAAGTATGTAGAGTAGTAGCCTATACCACGGTGGTAGGCGTCCGCAGCAAGTTCTCGACGTTGCCGAGACACCCTGACATGTTGCTGGGTGTCGGGGTCCGACATTCGGAGATGATGGGGTCTTCTGCCACGACGATTCTATACACTTCGTCGTCAGAAATAATAGGTGCTTGTAGGTAGACATTTTCGTGGGTGTGGGTGTGGGTGTCACGTGTGGGGTTTGGCGTATTGTTGGTTATGTTGCTATGGGGGGAGAGGCTGATGACCCATACCACGTCGAGCCCAGAGGCGGCCGCTGCAAAGGTCCGAGTCCTGGCCTGTGGCCTGTCAGCCGTCTTCCCAGCCGCCAGCTGCCTCCAGTCTTTGTCGGTGCTCACGGACAGACCAGGAGTAGGGCGCATTTGGACGACCCGCTTAAGTTCCATTGTGACTCCCTTCATTTCCCAGCTTCTTTGGAGACCGCCGGGGTTACCTTGTAGCTATAGTGTTTTCTAACTAAGCAGCGGATCCGTTTCACATCCCCGTCACGCCGTCGGAAATCATCATCGTATGTATTTCTCGGTGAAGTTGAGACCCGACGAATCGACGCGACCTCAACGGATGAGAAAGGGTCGGTCGCGACGATTGGGTTTGCGCTGGTATTTGTCATTCTGCAGGCGGGACCGATTGCCTTATTACGGGTGGGACGACTGCGTAATGGAATGTAGCGAGGAGAGGACATCGATTGGCCCCTTCGGGTTCACCTCCGACCAGCTCCACCTCTTCGGACTTGGTCAACTCCCGCCACGAAGGCCCGCGGAAGCGGGCTGTTCATGTTCTCAGGCCACTTGCTGATCCGCGCCCAGCCGCAGCCGCCAACCTTCTCCGCTAAAGCGACCGTGTGATGTCACTTTCTGCTGCGGGGTAACTGCGGGGCAAATGTGCAGGGTAGATAAATGTGCAGGGTAAATGTGCGGGGTAGGTGTGCAGGGTAAACTAGCGCACCGCACGGTTAACGCCGTATCCCCGCACCCCAGGAACTGCACCAGCTTTTTTATATATCTAGAATGTAGATACATGCAGTCAATCGTGTGCGCACCCCAGGTGTCAGCCTGTCACCTGCATGTTTGTTCGATGCGGTTGCACCCATGTACATACATAGTGCGCCTGCATCGGTGACATGGAACACATCGGCCTCGAGGTTTGTATCTTGTTGCGCAGGGGATCAAGGGGTGTATTCGTTAGCTTCCAAGCCCGAAATCTGTTGAGGGGCCGATCCCGCCGTTTCCATTAATACGAGTGCAGCGCATGTGTCGGTGCAGTTATCAGAATTAAGTGCTAGAAAGCCAATATTGGAGGAAGAAGTCTCAATGTCCACATCCCCGATACTCCCCAAAGACAAATCCATGGCAAACGAAATCAATTTCAAGACCCACCAACACGACAGTATGAGATTCTATGTGCTTTGCGTCAGACTGCGGGTAGTTAATATCTTCTCGCTCAAAAGAGGTTGGAGACAGCTCATTCATACGAACAAAGAGCAAGAATGAGGATGGTGACTTCAGCGAAGCTAAATTCAAGTAGTTGGAGAATTGTTTCGCTGGTTGGAACAGAAAACCCCATCGGTGTCGCCTCTTTCTTCCCAGCGGTCGGGATGACCATTCCCTTCCCGATAAGCAGCTGACCCACCGACTCGTGACCGTCCTCCCGAGCCAAATACGGGGCCATACGCCCGTCTTCACCGACGACCAGGGGGCCGGCTCCCTTGTTGACTAGTAGTCTAGCCACCGCCAGATACTTCTTGCGAGGCGCAAAGAAGTGGTGTCGGCTCCTATCTACGTGAGCCGCCAGGCAATTGCAGCAGAGCCAAGGGGCACCCCGCACGCAGTGGCGTCGGCCCTCTTTGCCGGCGGCTGAATCTTCGGCTCCTTTCTCGGTAATTAGCGTGGCGATCGCCTCGTGCCGGTTTTTCGGGGCTCGATGTAGCGGGGACATCCTGTGTTCGTCAATGGCTGGAACTTTCGCTTTTTCCTCGACAAGGGAGCAGGCTGCCGCCTCGTGATACTGAGCCTTGCGAAGTGGATTGTGGTTGATCGTCATAGCTATAATGTGATTAGCTATAGGTTGATTAAATTGATGATAGCTGTAGGTTGAAGATAGAGACGGAGGCGCATCGACAGTAGCCAGCCCATTACAAGGTAGCCGTCCGCACGGCTGGTCATTTCGTTAGACTTGGTACTTTCCTACTAGTCCCGCCTACTTGTCAAGTTGATCATTGCTACGGCAATGCTCGCTGTTTGCTAAGCCGGCCAGCTTGAGCAACTAGCAACGTTTGCCAGGCGCCCGGATGTTGATATTTTTGGCAAGGTGCCGGAAACTGAGAAGTCGGGATGTGGGGGAATAAGTAGGGAGTATGTGCTAGTATACGGGAATGCGGAATAGCAGGTTGGGTAACAACACTCGGTGCGGATGGGAGGATATTCATCATAAGTAGAATGAGCATCACTGGTAGATAGTTCTTCAGCAATCTCAGGCGTCGTTTTGTGCTTGTAATGCTGTTCATCGGAACATATATATTCCGTTGCGCAGAGAAAATTGGGTGGTCTATCAATAAGAGAAACTATTGGTTAGCAGACGGGCAGCAAGATTTATATCCGTAGCTAGGTTGGTCTGTCGCAAAGTACATACATATTTACAAGCATACATGAAAGGACTGGCAGAGTGCTACAGTGGTACCTCATGTATCCGACGCGACTCAACTATTGCTCAAACCCATTGTTCACATGGCGGACCTTTAAATCTCCAAGTCGGCATACGCCTCATAAACTTCCTACTCTTTTTCTCTTCCCAACACATGCCCAGCTTCATCCACAACATCTTGCCCAAAATCGAAAGTAGTTCCGAGGCGGGTTCGCAACCGTACCACCGCCTCGTGTCCTTTCTCCAACCTGAGGCGCAGCGCTGTCGCTTTGTCGTTGGCGACGACCGAATGTCGGCTCCATGGTCGAACAACAGCCGCACTACACGCCGTATCCTCTCTATGAGGCGAGGTGCAGCGGCGTACTTCCGTAGTTGTTGGCGGCCGAGACGACGACTCCATGGTCAAACAGCAGCCATACTGTCACGCCGTATCCTCCCCGTGAGGCGAGGTTCAGCGGCGTTTCCCTGTAGGTGTTGGCGGCCGAGATGTCCGCTCTCTGGTCGTCCAACAGCCGCTCAGCCTCTTGTCCACACTGCGAGGCGAGGTGCAGAGGCGTTTCCCTGTATTTGTTGGCAGCCGAGGCGCTGGCCAGCTCCCCGGTGGACCCGCAGTCGCGTCACAGCCTCCTGAGGCTAACCTCTTGGAACTCCCGGCAACTGTCTTGTACGGCCGCTGCTCACGCAGCATCTTGTATTTCTTGGCTGAAGCCCGGCTTCCCGCCCAGCGGGGGGCTTCAGCCCACTTTTTCTCCGAGATCTCCTTCCCGAGGTGTGCCAAGGCCCTCTGTAGCGTCACGATGTGCTGGCGGAGGGTCACGCGAGACTACCGTATTCTCTCACTTATGGTCCTCCCTATAAACGCCAGTAGTAGGTCGTGACGCACTAGACGCACTAGACCGCCTAGGGTTAGCGCGCCGAACCTTTTTTGCAACGTCAGGTGATCGACCCAGGCTATGTACCTAGCTCAGCTCGGCTTGGTGCGGCTATCCTTCATCAACGACCAAGCATCAAGCTCGTTGCAGCCAGTACAACTACGCACGACGATCCTCTCGCAAGCCTCCCTACAGCCGACTGCCTATATGCCTCGAACTCCCAGCAAGCGTTCACTGGTTAAGTTCAAACAACGGCCAAGGTCTCGCAAACACCCAATTGCTGTGCTCCCTCACTGGGTTACTCTGCCAGCGGCCTCTCCTTACAGAGGCAAGGGATGCAGAACAGTTCAGTTTAAGCTCACCGTATTGTCCAGGCTGAACGTGGTGTGAGGGCGATGGGAATGGTGCGCAACAGAAGCCGACACGTGAGGAGGTAGGATTATGGTTGGGGCTCCAGTAAAAGAACCAGGTCATAAAATGGAAGAAGGTACGCTGTAGGATTATAAGACTATTACTGCAAGCTATAATCATCGAGGTCTTCACAGAGCGAGCCATTTCTACTGTAAGCGAATCAAGATTCAAGTTTTAACATACTACACGCATACGGCGCAGCAACCTACGGTGGGAGAAACTTGAGAAACAACTACGCGCTGCATTTGGGGAGCGAAAACGGGAATGTTGTACGCCGCAATTGGTTTGGTTTGGGCGCACTTCGACGTGGTTATCACAGAGATCTATCCTCATTCTACTATCGTATTCCGCATTCAGATGGCTGGTTCTCTCGGTCTTCACCGTAATGAAATTACACTCTGTATCAAGCTCAGGAAACACCGCCGGTCCGGTACAGCAACGTGAGATGACCACAAACTCTCCCACGGCCACACGGCCGCACTGGCCGCACCACCGGCTGTAGGAACTCGGTGAAGTGGTAGGATGGTAGGGAAACCTCTGTGCAGTTATGTCGTTTCTTTCCCGCAAATTACAGACACTGAGGGTGATCAGGATGAAGGTGAGGAGTTGGGTGCGGCTTCCGTTGGCATTCAGATGAGTTTTAGTCAGGTTTGTAGATTGTAGTGGATTCTACGGGTACATAGCCGGGCTCGCGAAAATTCGGTCTTTCTGCACAAGCACGATTTGATATTACGCTAGTCCTTAAGCACGCTAGTGCTAGTGCGCGTTTGTGGCGCTATTACCCACAGTGGCGTTTATATGGGGACCATAAGTGGGATAATACGGTATGGTATCGTGTTAAATAGCAGTATAAAATAATTTATCCGCTGCTATGTACCAACACTAATATTTTGGGAGGTGGCTAAGTAGTAGATGAGATAAAGGCCTAACGAACTCTTAGGGAAGGTCTCGTGAATCATCATAGGATATCACCGCAGTGTTCTCCATAGTTTGGTCGGGTATGCAGTCCAGACGATCTAGACCGGCAGGCATCGGAAAGGGACTGGAGACTGCCCTTGGGCGCTCGGGCAGAAGGGAAAGCACAGTTCTGCTCGAAGACCCGGCGAGGCTCAATGCGGCCATCTGGGTGGAAGACTAGGGGCCTAGGGCGAGGTGGGGGCAGAGGGGTAGCGCCCCAGACCGGGCCTCGCCATCTTGGATGGGCCTAGGATCAGCAGCGGAGCGGCGAGATACGTACTGGCCTGGTGGAGGGGACAGCACTGCGCAGGCATCAAGCCGCACATGGGATACAATCAGGAGGCCTTCGATGGGAAGTGCGCTGTTCCTGCCAGGGCCTTGGAGGCCGCAGCCATCTCAGAACGGGCCACGATCTATCATCTTCACGGATGCACAAGTAGTTATGAGGCGCGTGGCCTCGGAAGAACCCGGACCAGGACAGAAGTATGCCCGCCAGGCCAGGAAGCAGATTGCAGCCTTGAGGAAGGCCAGACTAAATGGACTTATGTGGCTTCGCTAGGGCAAGGGTCATGTCACGGAACCTCGCTGTTGCGGGGAGTTAGGTGACACTCGTTTACTTACTCGGAACGGTGGATGGTAAGGCTCCGTCGGCGCTAGCGTCCGTCCTCGCCGTTCGCTCCTCTTTTCTCTGTCTCTGAGGGTCTTTTCGTTTGTTCTTCTTTTCTTTTATTTCTTTTATAAGTAGCTAAGTAAGTACATATGTACTTACATACATCTGTATGTAAGTACCTAGATACACACCCGGAGAACACAACAACCCTGGTCTCACCTCACCCCCCGTTGACCAGTGCTTCGTCTTGTCTTTGCCAGAACCCTCCTGCTCCGCTACCTCCGTCTCCTTTTTTCTCTTGCTCCGGTGGCCTAGGAACGACCGGTAACAAACCTCACCCTTCTCCGTAAAAACGCAGTTCGCAGTAGAGTCTGGGATTGCCCTCCCAGTGTTTCCATCTCTTTTTACGTATCATCTTTCTCCCCGATACGCTCTACCCACCACCTTGCACTCTGGACACGTACATCCTTCACACGCAAACACATTTACTTCCATCAACGCACTGGTTAGTTTGTCCCAGCGCTTTGCAAAAAAAACAAAAACACATCAGCATACTAATGTCGCTGTCCTAGATACTTTCCATCGTGCCAAATGCCAATATTCTCGGACGCGCGAACCCTGCGAGTAGACAATTCGTCGACCACATATCCGCCGAACCTCCTGGCGGGACACCAAGGGATATCTCACCGAAGCCCGTTGTTAAGCACGAGGTTACGCGGGCCGTCAATTATCAATAACACCGGCGTTGTCAACGACGCCGAGTTTTGCAAAGAGGGCGACCGATCAAGACCTCATCCGGACAGCGACTCAATCTCAACCGGAGATGAGAGCGACGATGACTTGATCATCGAGTAAGCCAATTCTAGATCGACAATACCACAGAAGGTTGTCAAGGTACTCGGGCAGATGTATGCCTGCCGCCAACACTAACGACATTTGGTGCGACCTGTCCTCCGCCCACGTGTTCGCCGAGTTCTGGCGGACGGTTGTTGCCGTTGCCAACGTCGACTCTGAGGACCAGCTCATGGTCTTGTATAAATGCACGTTCACAAAGCAAGATTTGTTCGTTCATGAGTCCGGATTCGAGAAGGACCTTTATGTACAAGCTCATCAACGGCTATGTGGCGAGAGCCGACAGCGCTATCGAGCCTTCAGTCGTGACCGAGCGAGATGCCTCCCGAGCTCGAGGACCACCCACCCCGTCGCCGAGGAGCAGTCCTGAACCTTTGGGAGCCTCACCACTCACTCCAACAAAGAGCACGAGCAGTATGAACCGCTTGCCTTCTCCGATTTCTAAGGTTGCGCGCCTACAGCCAGGGTCTAACGAGTTTAACCATTCTGGGCGGTACTCCTGGCCACCCACCGGAGCCGTCGTCATTCGTGGGGACGGCACCGAGGGGTATCCTTTCAATGGCAATACCGTTGACTGGACACCGACCGGGTGCAAAATTCTGTCTGGCGATGGTACCGAGTGGGAACCGATGCTTATGAATCGACAACACTCCGTAAACTTGAGATTTGGCGCTTGTGCCTTAGAGTTTGTTGAGAACACGATTGCGTAAGGCGCAAGTGGGGAAGTGTGAGCGGAGGATCTTTGTTCTGCGGGTTCTTTCTCTTCTTCTTAAGTACTATAATCACGAATATTACAACGAAGTTGTGAGCCATTCAAACGACCAGTACCCGTACACCTTGTGTATCCTCATCTCATACGACATTCAGACTGATCGAACTCCTATCATTCATATCCATCATCATTGCTAACCGGTATTCTTTCAACAGGAAGAGATAATACAGAAGCAAAACAGGAAGAAAAAATGGAGGGGGAAACGGCAGGTATAAATTAAAAAATGGTGGTCACATTGCCCCTGGGCCATAACATCACTCATTCATCCGTCCACCCACCCCTCCTATCACGTAAAAAGGAGGGGGGGGGAGAAGAAAAGAGAAGAAAAAAACAGTCGGAGCTCATTGTCCGTCCGACAGCTCGGTCGGTGGCTGCTGCGGCTGCTGGGCGTAGTAGCCCTGCTGCTGCGGCGGGTAGTACTGCTGTTGCGGCGGCTGGGCATTGTACTGCGGCGTGCCGTTGACGGGCGTGGTGACCTCAGAGTCCTTAGTCTGGTGGTTCTGATGCTGTGGCATCAGGCATGCGGTCTGGCCCAGAGCGGCAGCAGCGGCGGCATTCTTCTTTCGGAGCGACAGCACCAGGAACAGGCCGAGGCTGCCGAGCACGACTACAGCAAGGCCGCCGATAACGCTGCCGCTGATCGCACCGACGTTCGGCTTTGTGCTGTCGCCGGTCATCGTTGGCTGCGACAACTCGCTGTCGGACGGCACCGACGCGCTCGCGTGGTGCGTCAACGAGGGCACGGTGGACGACGTGCGCGACACAACCTCGACAGACGGTTCGCTTGCCATCGTGATGGCCGGGTTGACCAAGATGGACCCAGTCGGGCCCGAGGACGTTGCGCAGTCCCACACACTCAGGTCGCCGTCGGTGTCGGTGTACAAGATGCAGAACGGCGCGGCCGAGTCGGTGCTGATAACGCTTTCTCAGCACCACCACGACCACCACCACCACAACCAGGGATGGAACCGAACTCACCACTTGCGGATGTGCGTGTTCGACAAACACCCGACGCCGCACGACGATTGCTCGACCGCGCCCTATAACCGCCTTGCGTTAGCCGACCACCCCCTAGAATCGCCAGACTGCATTGATAAACTCACGATGCACGTCGTCTCGAAGCGGCAGCCGGTCCCAGTGGAGACGGGATTACAGCAGCCGAGCACGCCGCTGCTGGTGGTGCAAGAGGCGAGGGAGTGATAGCAGATCCACTCCGAGTCTGCGGAGTCATCGCCGTCAGCACACACGGCCAACCAACGCACGGCGATACTCGAACTCACCCGGATTGCCATTAAGGTACCCGCACAACTGGTCCTTGAAGGCTCTGGCGAAGATGTTCTTTCCGGGCATCGGCACCATCTCGCCACCATGCGGCGCGAGCGGCGGTTGGGTGAGAATCGGCATCCAGCCCGGGCTCTCTACGGCCACGACCGAGTCGGTCGAGCTAGCGCCGTCCCACGGCAGGGCAGCCGCCACGGAGGCCGCGACACCAACGAACGTCCAGATACTCGTCATTCGAAGAATCGCTGTGGATGGCTGGATGATTATCGGTATATATTTCTCGCCCCCTATTTATTCGTCCTTCCGACGTCGCAGTGAAGAGGTCGAGCGAGCGGGTCGAGCGAGCGGGTCGAGGGGAAATCGCCGAAATTGTCGAGTCGCGTGTGGGATTGGTTCGGATCGTATTTCAGTCGACGTAAGAGAACACGGGAGAACGGACTCAGCCGTAGTTGGGTTCACAGAAAGCCAGCTGCCCCCCGCGTCGACGGCCCAATCCGCAGTAGCATCTAGATGGAGCCCTGCGATTGGTCCGGTTTCGTGGTCGGGTTCGGGACACTGCCTGGTCAGCAGGCCGACCCCACTCGCGCTGTCGGAAAACGTGCAGCTGCAACTCACATGTTAGATACTAGCACTTTCTGTGCATTGCGGGGAGAGACGACGCTGTACCGGGCGCGCCATCAATTCTCCAGCACTGTCCGGCGGCAGCGTGTGCGCGCCCGCCGCCAGTCGTCATATCCGCTCGGCGGCGCCGAGTGACCGCAGACTGTACCACCAGCCCGTCGATCGTGGTCACTTCGCCGCGCGCAATGGGTGCGTGGGGTAGGACACGTAGGGGCCGAGTCGAGCTTACGCTCCATGAGGCATCACGAACGGGATTTTTTGTTGGCCGTTGGTAGAGCGGCGGGAGCGTGATCAGGAGCTGGGCTGTGGCGAAATTTCGACGGCGAACTGCTCCGAGCTCGCCAACGCCCAAGGGGGTCGAGAAGCGCTCGTCGTCTTGCCCTCCCCGTTCTCCGCAAGGCAGAAGGAGCAGATCGCGGATCTCCTCCCAGGCGGCCGCGACAACCCAATTGACCTTTCATACAGTACCTAAGAAAAAGTCTTGGTGATTCAGATTTGTCAGCCGCAGTGACCGGGGTTCCTCTCCCCCTCTCGACCACGAAATCATCGAATACAGTACCTAGATACATTGAAGGAATTCCCATAAAAGAGAGAATATAATAAGACCAAAAAAACCCCTAGAACTACTAGTAGCGTGTGTGCCAACCCTTTGCATCGATGACTGCCTGAACCCGGTCAGCATTGACCTCCACAGAGCCTCAAACTGCTTTGGAGGAATATTCTCCCAACAGAGAAGAAGAATTTTCGCCAGTTTACTCTTCACCTTCTCCGTGCCCCCAGGGTAATCGCCAATGTTAGGATACTCGGTTCGGAGTAGTCGGTTAAGTAAAACCCAAGCATGCTCGATTGGATTAAGGTCAGGGGTGTACGGTGGGTGATATTCGAGACAGATACCATAGCGTTTGAAGAATGAAAGCGTGAGCTTCGCGGTGTGAATTTTGGCATTGTCTTACTGGAAAAGTGGATTACCGAGGGCGGCTCGAACGTCCTCAAGGATAGGAATGGGCCACACCTGTATTTTCCGAGTTGGAGTGTTACTGTCTTGTCTCCCCCGCCCACCACTCCAGCTCTGCTGTTACTGCTTCGTCGCCCCGCTTCGACCGGCCCCCGTGCCAAAGCGCCTTGGCGATGTCAGCCGTGATCCGGTCGTCCCTCCGGGCAGACAAGCTGGAGGCAGTGTGCCAACCAATGCCGTGTTAACCAGTTCGAGCCCGCGTCCCCCAGGCCTCCGGTGGGGTGTAGCTCCCTGGCAGGCACTGCGGGAAGTGCGCCGCCATCGGCGAGGTGTATCTGGCCACAGTTTAAAAGCCATTTCCTTTGGCTTCCTGTAGAAATCGGTTCCAACATTCCCGCTTGGCCTGCCGGATAGTCCTCCGTAGTTTGCGTCTGGCTTCCAGGAAGCGTCCGATGCCCGCTGGCCCACGGCACACCACTCCCACCTCTTTTCATAGTTTTGCCGGGTCGTCCGTCCGTCACCATTGCCTTCCTTGTAGCTATCACCACCCCGTCCACCTGCTCCGCTGTGCTGCTGTCGTCCAGAAGCTCCTCCCCAGCCGGACTCCTACCCCCCCTATCGCCTGCCTGAGCTCCTCAATTACCCTCTGTCGGTCGTTCATTTCCGTCGCTGCTCCGCTTCCGCCGCCATGGCCACCAACATATCAAGTTTCTCATCCATCCTGTGCTCTAGGGTGGCGATCTTCTCCTCCACCTCCAGCTCGATTCCGGGAATCGCCGCCAGGACCTACGCCAATGCCGCTCCGCCCGTCCGCCCTTGCCGCGGTGTCGGTGCGGCGCCCACTCGCCTCCTGGGTGGCACCGTGGCAGCACCCGGGCCGGCCTCGGTGAGCCTGTCGAGGCGGGCCTCTTGGAGCTATATATGTACCCGCCACCGCCCTGCCCGGCTGCTGTCTGCCCAATTCCGGGATCTCGGAAGCAGCATCCACCCGTTTCCGAGTATACTAAAAGTGCACCCACTATATACCACGACATTTCGTCACCTCTGTCATTCCGGCCCCCACCTGCACACCCACATAATCAACGCCGCAGTTGCCGATCGTTTGTCTTCTTGGTTTGGTAACCCGCCACCCCCGGTGAGTGCGCACACTTGCAAGCAGCGCGCAAAGAAGAGCGCTAAAATACGGAACCAAATGTTTTCGTACACTGCCCCGACGGCGCCACCCCACCACACACATATACCTCTCTAACTCAGTAACACAATAGAAAGTAATAAAAACTGGCACACATAGTCTTTAGATACAATTGCAGCTCCACCAATTCGTTGGCCTTCCGTTTCTTTATTCTTTTTGATCTTCTTAATGCAGAGTCCACAGCCTGTGCCGGCTCGTGCGTCCTAGCAGTGAGCACCGACAACCTCGTCAGGTGTTTTTGCGGTCCTCGTCAGGCGCCATAGCTGCTTGTGTCACAGATTCGATCTGGATCTCTTCATAAATCGGCTCCTCCGGTGGGAGACTCAAATGATCTTCATACCCCAGATCCCGTATGTACGCAGTGGAATCTTTCATCAAACCGGACATCCGAGCACTCCACGATTCATCGCGATTCCATATCCCAGAGCCGCCAAATACCGGTTGCGCTTCGAACGTAGCCCGTAAACATGCATCGTTTGGTGCGTGCACCTATCTTATTATTCACTCTTCGCTATGAGCTTGTAAGCAATACAGCCAAAACGCCGTAAATAATGCAGTGGTGGTTTGTCGATGTCTGGAGGTTTCAGCTCGTATCCTCATATCCAGAAGATAGCGAAGAGCTTTGTGGGTTTGGTGGTTTTTCTTACGCTTGCTTGCCCTTTCTTTTGCGGGCCCTTCTGCTCGTTTTGTTCCTGCTCTGGGTGTTCTGGTCGCTTGCTCGTGCTATTTAACCTTGCTCGCATAACGGCGTGTATAGCCAGGAACTCGCTCACAGCTTTACTAGCTCGATGCATGGGTATCAGAACATTTGAAAGTGCGGCGGTTCAGCCTTGTACACATATATGCCTGGTCAAGCAAAATTCATCACATCTCTCTAGCTGTAGTAGTAGTCAACCATCAACCATTCGATAGGAATATATAAATAAATACAAAACGATAGAGAAATCGACAGTGCAGACCCAGGAAAAGAGAATGGTTAAGCATAAAAAGTGTTTCCCCATTGACATTAATACCGTGCTGCATTATGGCGGGTAGCTCTCTGATCTCATTAATGATCTCCTCTAACGTAAAGCCTGTCCCACTCTTCCTGTAGCGTTGCTATCATTGCAGCTCGGGTAGTAATTTTCGCGCTGCCTCTCCTCCGCTGAATTCTCCTTTCATCGGCATCCACATGCGCGCCACGGGACTGAAATCTGTAAAGTTTTGACTAGTCCATCCTAGGAATTCCCTCGTCGTCTCGATGAAAATCAGTTCATCGAGAGTCATGTGAAGCCGCATGGCCCTCCATCAGTCTGAAGTTAAGATTCCATGCCATCCTCCGGTTGCGAGATAGGGCAGCACCACCCAAACTGCTGAAGCACCTATGCCCGGTAATATCGATTCGAATCCCCAGTCGGCACGCCCCTCCGTCTCTCGACTGGTATATTGACGAATCGAGACTTGGATCCGTCCTGGGAGAAGGAGAACAGGCGGTATGAGGCGACCATTGGATCCTTCGCCGGATATAGTTTTCGCGCTTGTGTGCGTTCTCCAATCGGACTTCTGGCACCTCGCGCTGCAATACCGCACGAGTTTGCGTCGTCCGCAGGTGGTCCCCGTGGGAGGCTCGCAATCGTTGCATTGCGATTCCATTGCTTATCTAAGTCCGATCATATTACACCTTAGCACCCACGTTTTCATTCTGCGAATATAGGATTGGGAGAATAACTGGGGATGCTTACCGGACTCTCAGGTATCTTGCATACTTATTGCCAGTGGAGTGGTGTGGTGGTGCAGGAAGTCAAGTACATAGTACGCACCTCGTGTCCGGGACGCGGGGTATGTCACATCAGCAGTGCAAGGTTGCGGGGTGAGGTGCGGGGTACAATTCACTAGAGCCAACCTGTGGTGCACAATGGCACCTGCATGCTTGTCAGGTGCAGGGGATGCGGCTCGGCTATCTCGTGCGCTAGTGCGATTCCAGGTATGTACTCTAGAGTACCTCTGATATGTGATAGATACCCGCAGCAGAGATGACGTCATCCGGCACCCCCAGAGGAACAGCTTTCGGACGCACTGTTTTCCTTAGGCGCTTTGGGCTTGCGGGTGAGCGGACGGTGGTGTGGTATCAATTCTAGTAGCCATTGACCGCGCCGCCCCCTCCCCTCTATACACAGATTCTCTATCCGACCGTCCATCCCTTCCGTCGACTCCATACACGCTTTCCCACGACGTCCCGATTCCGGTCCCCTCCTCGCTGTAACGGCAGGCCGCCGCCGTCACCACCAATCCCGAACGGCTAGAGTCTGGAACGTTCTGGATGGCACGGCGCAAGGAAGGTCTCGGGTTCTGGATTGCGCTGCGCAAGGAGTAGGCTTCGGGTTTTTGGGTTTGATTGCGCGGCACAAGGAGGTCTTTGGTTTTGTGTTCTAGCAAGCAAAAGGGTTTGGTTGCGCGGCGAGGAAAGGTTCTGGTTCTGGTTGTACGGCGTGAAGAAGGATCTGGATGTGGAGGATCGCGCTCATTGTATATAAGGGTGCCCTGTTGTCTGTCTTGCATGTTTCTTCTTCACGCAACAACTTGTTTCCTCAGGGAAAAGTTGTTGCGTCTGGCGGATGGGAAAGATGGGAGCCCCATGGGGGTGGTACGGCGTGGAGGAGTGCATATAGTCTGTAGTACTGAAGCACAATGGAATTAACTGCCACTTGTTATCGTCAGCCATAGTCGGCCTTGATTACTAGCAACTGTTTTGTCTCAACGCCACGTCCCTGCCTTGACCGCTCCACGTGCCTGCCTTGTCCATTCATATCTTCCCAATCTTGTCCTTGTCCTTGTCCTTGTCCTTGTCCTTGTCCTTGTCCGCCCATGCCCCCCGCTCTTGTCCTGATCGCTATTTGGAGTCAACCGAGCCACGCCCGTTACACTCGCTAGCCTGGGGGTCTTCTGCAAGTAGTTGCTCTACTGTAAGGGGAGAAAGCGGAGAGCTTTGGCGGCTCGGCAGCTTGGCGGCTTGGCTTTGGCTATGTTTGCGGCCGAGGCACCGGCCATCCTTTCCTCGCTAGACATCACAGATACTTCTCTCTCTTCGTTTGCGGATAGTTCGTCCGCCACGTTCTTCGTGATCTCCTCTCGTCGTGCCTTTCCGAGCCGGAACCTAGAGTCTCCCGGCTGTGTGGTCCGCCAGCCTCTCGCATGCATCACAAGTGGCGTCAACGGACGGTTCATCCTTGTCTCATTCGAAGGCATTTCGCCAGCGTCCTCAGAATCAGCAACCATTCCACCCCCATCTATACCACCACCCAATCAGGCCACGTATTGGCACAGACCAAGCAAGCGCCCAGCTCCAAAATGCCGGCTTCGCGATACCTCGGAAGCAAAGAAGAAGAAAGAGAAGCAAGCTTCAGCTGAGACTTCCGCTGAGAAGTCTCCCCCACCCGTCCCCATCGCTAAACAGACCTCTACTGTACTGATACTGGCAAATACCCCCCTGAGAGCAGCAGAACCAGCATAGGAAGCACAACCCCACCGAGGACCCAGCGAGGCACTGCTTATAGAATTCGATCGAGCCTCACCTCCGCCCCCTCCAAGAGAGTGCAGAGACCTACTGAGTTTGGTACGTCGACGAAAGTCAGAGGACCCACCGAGAAGACGAACGGGCTCCCCCTGCTGCAGCCTTACCTACCCGCGGAACCCTTCCCAATTCACGAGATACCGAAGCCGAGAGAGAAGCTCGTCAAGCTCCCCAACCGGGACACTACCAAGAGAACCTGCGTGGCCGAACCCATTTGCTAGGAGAACGCCAGAGGCAGCCGAAGAGCAGTTGGATCCCGGAACGCTCCAGAGGCTCACCATCTCCACTCCTTGGAAAGACTCGAGACTGTCCACAGTGCTTGCCTCATCCCTCCTACAGCACCACGGACCAAGAGCCACGGAAGAGCAGCAAACCAACCCATTGGTGGCACCGGGACCATTGCCTTCAACTACACCTCCGCCACCAACACTCACACTACCCACCCCAAATCAAGCTTCCACCGCCACGGAGGCCCGCCCAAGTCAAGCGTCTTATCAACCTACCAAGAACCGCCTCCGCATCTCAGCCCAGCGAACAGGAACCCATATTCGACGCCTTCCGATTCCTCAGCAAAATGAATCGTGAACTTCAGAAATACATCGCTGATGCGGTCACAGCATCGGTTGCCGCTGTGCTGGCTGCACAGCTCGAGCCTCTTCGGGACCAGGTGGCTGCCCTACATGATACTACCACACCAAACGTCTCTACACGTACAAGAGACGCCGAACCTCAGGCTGCCAGAAGACAAGGAGCTTGGTACACGAAATAATTCCGCACGTCGCCCGGAATTGTTAGTTCAGTCACCCGGACTTAAAAGATTATTTTGATTGCTACATACATACCACCGGCTAACGAATGCGACGCTATCCATCCTCTAGAGTCTAAACTCCAGAATACCAAAAAAAAAGCCAGTCCCAATACACCGAATGTGCCACCTACACCCTTGCCTTCTTGTCCGGCGAAGACTCCTTGGCTGGACTCGCAGATCTCTTCAATATCGAGCTTGATTCTGCCGCTCCAGGTTGGATCTCTCCATTCACCCACGCATCCACCCAAAGATCGGCCAACTTTTCCTTGATGGTTGTGACCCAGTTGGCGTCGTTCCCAGGACTTGACCTCAGGTAGGACACCAACCAGCTGTCCCTTCCATATCGACGGTACTCGAATTGAATGCTTAACGCGGCAGACGTTGCAAGAATCGGCAGTAAAGTGAGCTGCTCCTCGACCGCTCTGATGAAGGAGCTTCTGGTGTGAATGGCGGCCATGTAATCGTTGACGCAGTACTGCTCCCACGAAATTGCCCCCAACATTGCCTGCGATATGGGGGAGGTGTGGATTGTCGCGGTTGCAAGGTCGTCGGAGAAGGCGGCGAGCGTAAAGCCTTCGTCGTCTTGCTTCACGGCGCCCAGGTGGCTGTTGGCCTTCTGGATCGCACAAAGTCCCACCCATTGTTTAGCGGATCCGACGCATACGTCCTGGTCGCCGTCTGGATACCAAACTGGCTCTAACCGTACCCCGGTCCACGGGTGGCTAATACCAGCAGCCAGAGACACGGTTGCTTCGAACAAGTGTGGGACGTCGATGTGCCAGTCGTTCTGTCGTTTCTCACCAACGCGTCCGGGTGACGGGATCGCGATAACCCGGTGGGTACCGTGGAGCAGGGCGGACACAACCCAGACCGATAGGCTCTGCCGGGAATCGAAAACCGTTGTATCCTCCGAGGTTGCCCCGGGAGAAGCAACATTGTTGCCTCCGGGTCTGTTCGCCTCACGGGAGGAGCTCGAAAAGCTGAAGAGATCATCGGCATCGTACCATCCCAGGAGACCGCAGCATCGGCAACCGGGTTCGGCACGCGCCGCTCAATGACTACCTGCAAGTCTGACATCGATTTTACCGGTACCCTTGGCGAGCCAGACGAGCATTTCCCGGTGGCTAGGGAGGGCGAGGCAAGTGGCGAGGTTTTGGCAGCCGGCGAGGCGGGCGAGGCGGGCGACGGGGTTTTGCCGGCGGGTGACTGACGTGACGAGTTTATGACGGCACCTAAGGTGTTCTTCGGAGTAACGGAGAACACCCGCTTTTGCAGCGCGCTATCTACTTGCTTGAGGTACTCCGGGTTGCCGAGATTGTTCGCAACACTTGTGATATCTCCCGGAGTGACAATCTGGTGCATTTGGTAATTTACCCTGTGAGGCAGGTCATTACCGTTTATCCGTTGGTCCCGCTGTAGCGCCAAAACCTCCATGGTATACGCCATATCACTGAAGGCTGAGTGCTGCGCGATCTTCGCTAGCTTATACCAGGCAGATTTGCTCATCGCCATCAGATTGGAACCAAAATCTGCACAAAGTCAGCCTCTTGCCCAGCATGAGGATTCCCAACCTACATGTTTCAGCCTCTCGCTCCCAGTTCTTTCCCCAAACAGCTTGGATCTTCTTAGCTTGCAGCAACTTGTCATCGAAATTCGACCGATATATTGTTGCTGGATTCCCGATTGCACGTGAGTACTGGGGAGTTGCCATTATTTGTGCGATCAGGTCGTGTTTCTTATGATGCTGATCGAACAGAAGGTGGACATCATTGGCAAAGTCCATCAAGGCTTCGCCAGCCAGTTCGAACCGCTCCATAAGCCATTTCAGGGTTTCGGCGGATTTTAAGGGGGTCAAATCAGCCAACTTCTCCAACAGATTCTGGCGAGGACATTTGGCGATGGCGGCAAACAATGCCTCCGGAGTAGCTGGTTGCTGGTTCGTCTGGTTGGAAAGCGTCGACAAGATCTGCGACTCACGGATTAGCAACCTAATTGTACTCACTGCTCGATGTGCTACAAACCATGTGGATATCCATGACATCCGGCTCGTTGGAAGCTGTGGCAGCAGTAATGGATCGAGTGCTTGATTCTGGCATCCTGAAAACTGCAGGATGGAGGCCGGTAAATAAGTATTATCTGCAACGTTGGCGTCATTCAGCTCACGACGCGACCTCGGGTGGCATCAGTCACACAAACCCAGCAAGGAAACCACGGGATTTATTGATTCGTATTTATTGATTCGTAAGTAGGTGGTGAAGGCGGACGACAAGGGATAGTTGAGGTGGTTGTGGTTGTTGTGGTGTTTGTTGTGGTTGTGGTGGATGATGAGGTACGCGAAGGAAGGGAAAGGGCTAACGTGCTTCAGTTACCCGGACACAGCGTTAACTAGTGACCCGTGGTGAGCCAACATGCATGGTGTCTCCAGGCTCGGCGTTCTCCGCCAGGGTTCGGGGTTCGAGGTTCAGGATTCAGAGATTGCATGAGCGGGGAAGAGGAGATACAACGCGGGAAGAAGGGCCCTTTTATAGCCGTGTACGACTGAATCCTACTCACGCCGCAACTCAGAACATCACTCGGCGTCGCCGCCGCACCGCGTATACGAACTACTCGGTTACCAGTACTCTGGTTACCCTCAAACGCTACTTCAGCTGTTCGCGGAAAACCCTTACGGACTACGTATTCAGGGCGTAGGACTGAGATTGCAGGCACGCCCTTGTATACTGCAGTACTATCATGTGGGATCTCGGGTGAATGGTCGTGGTTGTAACTTCTAAGGCGATTAAAAGTGAAGATGAGCTGCGGGTTGAAGATAGAAATGGAACCGCGTTGCCAGTAGCGACCAAACAACATTGCACTTACTATCTCACAACTGGGGGTAAATACTTATTGACTGCAGCTTTCCGACTGGGCCGAGTTATTCACGAAGTTCACATTACGAATTTATCAGCTCCATCGTAAAGCTAGGCACTTTACCATGTGAACCCGTCATAAAATAGCTTCCTCATAGCTGTTCTTGCCGCCAAGCGTGGTACTTGCCCACAAGGCTGGCATACTGTCAGTCAGTCATCCTCATGAAAGGCTCGCAGTTTGCTGAGCTAGCCAGCTACTTGACCTACAACCTTTGCCATAGGGTTGGAACATATAAGCTCTGTTGTGCCCAGCAAATTAGTCTGTCTACCGATAGGGCCAGTCTATGGAGGAAGTATTAGGCACCAGACGTGCCCATGAGGGAAATATTGGCAGCTAGGCAGTTCTTCCGGGAACTATTTATGTGCATACATGACAGAGTGCTATAGTAGTACCTCATGTATCCAGGGGGGCGCCATTCAATCAATGCTCAGATCCATTGTTCACACCGAACACCTTTAAATCCCCAAGTCATCCTACACCTCATCAACTTCCCCCCTCCTCAACACATGCCCAACTTGCTCCACAACATCCTCCTAAGAATCGATGATCGCTCCGTGGTCGATCAGCAGCCGCACCGCCACCCCGCGTCCTTGCCGCGAGGCAACATGCCGCGTTTGCCTGTACCTGTCGACAGCCGAGACGTCGGCCCCTCGGTCGATCAACAGCTGCGCTACCGCCTAGTGTCCTCTCCGCGAAGCTAGGTGCAGCGCCCTCCATCCGTCGTCGGTGGCGGCCGAGACGTCGGCTCCCCGGTCGATCAGCAGCCGTGCAATATTCAGGTCTACAAAGTTGCCCGTGAGGCGAAGTAGCCGGCTCCAGCTAGACGAACTGGTCAGACGAGCGCTCGTGAGCCACGCGGAGACTTACGGATTCCCAGCAACAGCATCAACATCGAGGCGCTCGATGATCTCCAATCGCGGTACTCTGCATTGCCGAAATCCACTCGCAAGTGCTCTCTAGACGTCCACCACTAATGCGCTTATGATGGCTGTGTACGGGATTGGGTATCCATTCCAGGATGTTGGATCACTTGGACTCTAATTACAGCGTGAGGGGGTCAATTCCAGAAAATTTGCGGTGTGTTATCTAACGTGCTTACGGGGATCTGTTAGTGAGCTCCGGTTAGCCAATTTTCAATGTTATCAAACAGTTCGTATGCCAGCCACTCCTGAAATCCCATTGATAAATCATCGGATTGGGCAAAAAATCGAAGGAGCCTAACCCAAACCATGGTCAGCCCGCCATTGATCTCGATCCTGATGATCTCTAAGTGTGTGGAGGCCTGATGGTGATGACTGTTGTCCGTGTTTCTTCCGTCGGTCATATTGTGGCTGGCGGCGATGTCAGGCAGTTGCGAGTCCGCGAGTGGTGCTTTGGCTGTTGGTGCGACCGCTGCCGGTTGGCGATGACGTCAGGCTGAAAGTAGCTCGGGATAACTATCTATCTATCTAGCGAGTTCATCGGTTAGATACATACATAGCCGAACATATATATGTACAAAGTACATGTTCTTTTTTTGGGGGAGCCAAGGTGCCGCTAGTACACTAGCGTACCCTAGGATATGCACGGTGCGCCTATCTACTTGCGTTGTGGTCGCGAACGGGGGAGTCGGGGCTGACGAATCGGGTTTCCCACTTCAAGTTTTTTTTCCTACTCTACAAATTGTGTGGGCTGTCCGGTCTGCTGACGAAAAAAAAAAAGGTGTTCTATTTGGCCGGTGAACCTTTTTTTTATCGTTAATCGCGTGCGATCTATTTAGATCATGGCGATACGTCCTCTGTCCTTTCGGCTTGTTATGGCTCCCTCTTCTCCTTCCGCCCTAGCCTGTCCCAAGAAATATATGGCGCACCAAGGAGATTACGAAGGAAAGGCAGAAGAAACCCGTCCCTGGGCTTCCTACTCATCGTCCGCATTGGTCGTGAAGAAAGGCGTAGGGGAACTGCGGTCGTTTCTCGCCCTCCTCGGCCAGCCTCGGCCTCCTGCCATTTTCCTTTTTTAGTCCTGGAGTCGGGACACGCAAAGCCCTCCTTTAAGGGCTCAACTTGGCGAAGCCATGAGATCCGAGCAGCCGGCCGTGACGGGTATTTTGCCCTTTCCGGCCTACGGCCTCCCCCTTGCTCTATTTTTGGTAATGGCAGCTTGTCGCTGATCGGGGTTTTCTCTACGCGGGGTTCCTCAATGGCTGTCACGGACCTCCGCGGCCGCAGTGGTCTCTACTGCATAACTCCGGGTCTTCCTGATACCGCTGCCTCCAGCGTCTATGGCTGTATCGGACCCACCACGGATCACCGCATCCCCGGGCACTGCCTAGACTCCCGAATACTCCCCTATGATCGCGAGTCTACCGTTCCTTTCCCGGCTCTACTGTTGCCCGACGAAGTCTGTCCCCCCGATCCTCGGCTGGATGGCGATGGCGGCTCTCATACCAGTTCCGTGCCGGATACCCACCGAAATATTAGGGTGTGCCCCCGTCCCAGGTCTACCGTTGCCAATCCAACACTGGCATTTGAACCCTGCTCCGAATCTCGAACTCCGATTCACGGCATCCGAATCCTGTCACCGAACGACATCTAGTATCCGGCACCCAAACGAATATCCAAACCCCGACTCGCCGCTGGACAACATATGCATGATACAAATGTCGCGCTATTTAGTCAAACACAATGTACAAACAAGACCTACCGAATGAACCACGCGTAGGACTCACCTTCTCAGCAATTAAGTGCGAACTACCGTAGTCTGTACCGCCACCGCCCCCCTCACAATCAAGCTCAAACACCTAAGCTCTCCTCTCACCCACCGCTTCGTGTCCTTAACACCACAATTCTGCCTGCCCGCCGGCGTAAATATTTGGGCGTATACATCGACAACGGCGTCTTTAAAAACCCTATACGACACTATTGCCCACTGGATCACCGTCTCCCGCTCAACACCAGGGTCACCAACCTGAACATGCTCGCCAGTCTATGTACCACCCATGGCAGCCTACCTGCCAAGCGAGGAGCGACGAACAACACTTTCTGCCAACAAATCTGCACTACCGTAATATTGCTCCAGACCAAAACGCTCGCCACTCCAGCTCTCTTCCGCCACTGGAAACAGAGCTTCCCTTCTCCTAGCCTTACTTCAAATTCCCTGCCTACCTCCACGGAGACTACAGACACCCGGGCCAAATCGATCTCTACCCGACCGACTAGCAAACAACGTTGCGGACTCATGCTCACGCGGACAATATCTCAATTCCTCGCTACAATTCTCCTGCGGAAGAGTACTCTCCTGGCAACCCACCAGGCGAGGCTGCAGCTTACTACCATCGGCGACATCCACACCCTCGACTTCATCACGCTGCCCACAACTCCCTCCTGCTTCGTCCCTTCCTCCGCATGACCGGCCTGGGCTACTCACATTGCCTCCGCAACCACTGACCAAGACCCTGACGGCTCCGGCTCGGATTCATGTGAGCCGGACTTTAGACCTCCGGGCCCTAGGATGACGCGACTAATTACGGCTTTTTAAAAAAAGGGGTAACGCGGGATTATGCCTCCTTTTTCTGTGGGGTTTCTTCTCGTTCCTAGTACCTACATGTCGCGCGTGCTTTGCTTCTAATTTTCTGTTTTTCTTCGACACGACATCTTGCCGGCGACTTGAAAGATGGAAACCCCACGGGGGCGGCGCGCCGTGGTCGAACATGTATAGTTTGTAGTAGGTAGTTACTCAGCGTATTAAAATAAATCAGCTTATTATCAACCACCACAACCGTACCCCCACAAACCTGCCTTACGATTGACATCGGCACGGCACTAAGGAAACGATACGAAGCGAGACCGAGACAACAGACTGCCGTTCTAGCCTACAATTGGAGAGAATTGTCGCAGAGACCCCGGGCTACGTAGTGAAGACATTCCAGATAGGGACAAGTGTGATGTACTGCCCGTGCTAGTGAACTGGCAAAACAAGCAGTGGGAGAGCTGATTCCGAGTAGGCTACGCCGTGGGGACATTCCATACCTGAGGAGCCGCAGGAACTCGATTTCATGATTGCCTGTGTTGTGGAGCCAGTGTTCCGCACAGCCCAGTCCGTCCGTCCTGGGCCTCGGGCGGGGCTACATAAAATAAATCCAAGCCGTCCGTCCAATCTCTGGTCTGGACTGATTCCGTCAGGAGTGTCCTAGGACAGGATGGACTGTGGTCGACGGGCCGACTGCCAAAGCGCCACCAAAATAGTGCATATCATTCGGGTGAACTTTCTGCAGCTGGGATCAGTGGTGCCGTCCTTCTGTCGCTCTTCTCGCCCGAGTTTGCGGCATGATCGCGGTGGACTGGTTCTGGTAGGGGTGCGAGTCTTCGAGTCAGATTTAGGAATTTTCATTCACAACGACCTAGCACGTGACATGTTACATAAAATTACTAGCGCCGTCCGTTAAACAGCTAGCTAGGCGCCGTCCTCTCCCATCAGACGGAGAGCTCGGACGAGACTACATAATCTCGTCCGGACCGGACTATGCAGAACACTGTGTGGAGCCGAAATTCCGAGTTTGCGGAGTAGAGTGCGAACGAGGAGGTATGTAACGTTACCTGTCCACCGGGGTGTAAAGATACGGATCTTGGCAATTGGCAACCGGCCCTGCAAACACGTGCCCGGTAGCGAGCAGAACTCGAGTCGCCCGCGGCAGGAAGTGCGAATAGAAATGGCGAGGAAAGGAGACTATAGGCTTACGGTGGGGAGATGTGATTGTGGCGGCAAGCATTCCTTTCTCTTTGTTTCTTCTCTCCTGTGAGCGTTGGCGAGTGCTGTCTCTCTTTTCTCTCTCTTTGGCTCCTTCTCTCGCCGATTTCCCTCTCTTGTGACTGTTAGCAACCGCTGTTTCTTTTGTTTCCCGCTTTTCTTATTTCTATGTAGATACTTACCATAATTATAGTATGATTCGGAAAATTTGGCCGGTTCGCGAACTGGAAAGGCGCGCTCACGGGACAGAACACATACACGAAGGGACTGGCAGAGAAATATAGAAGCACTTCATGTATCCAGCTGACACTAAGTAATGCTTGAATCTATTGCTTACACGGCACACGCTTAAATCTCCCAGTCATCATACGCCATATCAACTTTTCCGCCCTCTTTCTCTTCTACAACACCTGCCCAGCTTCCTTCACAGCACCCTCCTGTGAATCGAAGGTAGCCCCGTTGTCGATTAGAAGCGGCGCCACCGGCTTTTGTCCTTTCTCCAACACGAGGTACAGCGCTCTGTCTTTGACGGCAGTCGAGATGTCGGCCCCCCGGTCGACCAGCAGCCTCGCTAAAGCATGGTGTCCTTTCTCCAAAGAGAGGTGCAGCGCCGTCCTGCCGACTTTCGCAACGGCCGAGATGTCGGCTCCCCGGTCGATCAACAGCCGCGCTGTGGCCTCGTGACCTCGCTCCGAGGCGAGATGCAGCGGAGTCTGCCTGCAAGTGCTGGCAGCCGAGACGTCAGCCCCGCGGTCGATCAGGAGCCGCGCCACTGCCTCGTGTCCTCCCCCCGAGGCGAGGTGCAGCGCCGTCCTCCCTCCATTCGCAACGGCCAAAACGTCAGCTCCCCGGTCGGTCAGTAGCGACGCCACGACTATGTGTCCTCCCTGCGAGGCAAGGTGCAGCGGTGTTTCCTTGTATATGTTGGCAGCCAAGACGTTGGCTCCGCGGTCGATCAACAGCCGCGCCAAAGCCTTGTGTCCTCGATGCGAGGCGAAGTGCAGCGGTGTTTCCCTGTACATGTTGGCAGCTGAGACGTCAGCTCCACAGTCGATCAGCAACCGCGCGACCGCCTGGTGTCCTCCCACCGAGGCGAGGTGCAGCGCCGTCTTCCCGTCATTGGCGACGGCCAAAACGTCGGCTCCCCGGTCGACCAGTAGGCGCGCCACCGCCTCGTGTCCTTCCTGCGACGCGAGGTGTAGCGCCGTTTCCCTGTATATGTTGACAGCCAAGACGTCGGCTCCCCGGTCAATCAGTAGCCGCGCCTCAACCTCGTCTCCTCTCTGTGAGGCTAGATGCAGTGGCATATGCCTGCATTTGTTGGCAGCCGAAACGTAGGCTCCGCGGTCGTTAGGCGGCTGCGCCACTGCCTCATCTCCTCCCAGCGAGGCGCAGGGCAGTGGCGCTTGCCTGTCTTCGCTCGTAGCCGAAACGTCGGCTCCCCGGTCGTTCGGCGGCTGCGCTACCGAATCGTCTCCTGGCGAGGCACGGGGCAGTGGCGTTGGCCCGTCTTCGCTCGTAGCCGAAACGTCGTCTCCTCGGTCGTCCGGCGGCTGCGCTACCGCCTCGTCTCCTCCTGGCGGGGGCATCGGCGTTTGCTTGTCTTCGCTCGCAGTCGGGACGTTGGCTGCCCAGTCGATCAGCAGCCGCATCACCGCCTCGTGTCCTCCCACCGATGCGAGATGCAGCGCCGTTTTCCCGTCGTTAGTGACGGCCGAAAAGTCGGCTCCCCGGTCGAGCAGCAGCCGCACCACCGCCTCGTGACCTCGTTCCGAGGCGAAATGCAGCGCTGTCTTCCCGCCGTTGGCGGTGGCTAGAACGTCGGCTCCGCGGTCGATCAGCAGCCGCGCGACCGCCTCGTGTCCCCCCTGCGAAGCGAGATGCAGTACCGTCCTCCCGTCATTGGCGACGGCCAAAACGTCGGCTCCCCGGTCGATCAGTAGCCGCGCCACCGCCTCGTGTCTCCCCACCGAGGCGAGGTGGAGCGCCGTCTTTCCCTCAATGGTGATGGCCAAAACGTCGGCTCCGCGATCAATCAGCAGCCGTGCCAACTCCTCGTGTCCTCCCTGTGAGGCGAGGTGCAGCGCCGTCCTCCCGCCATTGGTGACGGCCGAAACATCGGCTCCCCAGTCGATCAGCAGCCGCGCTACCACCTCATGTCCGCCCTGTGAGGCGAGGTGCAGTGGTGTTTCCCTGTATATGTTGGCAACCGAGACGTCGGCTCTCCAGTCGATCAGTAGCCGCGTCGCCGTCTTGTGTCCTCGCTGCGAGGAGAGGTGCAGCGGCGTTTGCCCGTATTGGCTGACAACCGAGACGCTGGCTCCCCGGTCGATCAATAGCCGCGCCACCGCCTCGTGTCCTCCCCGAGAGGCGAGATGCAGCGGCGTTTCCCTGTTTATATTGGCAGCCGAGACGTCGGCTCCCCGGTCGATCAGCAGCCGCGCAATATTCAGGTCTCCAAAGGTGCCCGCGAGGCGAAGAAGCTGGTCTATGTGGGTCTTTTTAAAAGGTAATGTAGACTCGGGTATGCTGGTAAACCTCGCTCCTAGGCCGAACACGCAAACCGTGGTAAGTAGGTCGTCGCCTTCTTGCTGCCAATGACGGACTCTATCCCAAAAAGCGTCACCCTCGTAGTCCGGCAATGGCACAACACAGCTGTAGTGATACTGCAGCCACCGCTGGTAGATAGTCTCCGATTGGAAACCCTCCCAGAGAGCCGCCAACTGTCGACAATTCTTGCCCAATTCACAACAGGAGATGTGCCACGGCCAAAACACTGCAGCATACAACAACAAGTGACGGTCCCGGTAGCCCCCAAGTTCGGGTTTCGAGGTGGATTCATACCCACCCCAAGCGCTCGGAGTGCACAGAAGCGAAAGGCACACTGTGGCGATTTCTGTATGGGAATCGACCATGGCCAGTTGGGTCGCCAGGAATTCGTCCACAGAAGGATGTGCAAAGCGAAAAACGTCCAGATGTTCGTCCAAAACGAGCAGGTTTTGGCAAGCCTTTAATAAGTCGTTTGCGGTTATCGTGGCAATATGGGAGAATCCCCCGGATTTGTCGACATTGGCCGTGCTTGCATCTAGCAGTGCTCTCGAGTTCATCGGTTCGTAGGAACATTGGATCCATCGGAACGCGTTGAGTGCTAGTTGAGGGGCGCTACCCCTCTGCTTCCGGATGCGCTCGTAGATTTTCTCATAGGCGCGTGCCAGTGTCTTTGGAAGGGAATCCAAACTGTTGTATATATCGGTCTGAGTGGACATAGCGCAGAGAAGCGTAATATGCAGTCTGACTAACTGAAACCTGAAATTTCGCCATTAGCTTTTTCCCTTCTTCGATCAATCAAGGGGTACGATCGGCTTACATTCCCTTGGATCGCATGCGGAGGGTGTCGCATATTTCACTTTTAAGGTCGTCGGGAACATCGCCACGAAGCAGTTGCCCGTTGTCGATGACGCCCTGAACAGTCTTTTCCACGAACTGGTTGATGTCGGCGGCATTGTCATCAGGCTGCAACTCGATCCTGGTAATCCTCTCAAACTGCAGGGGAATGTCGGAGTCCATTCGGGTAGTCGCAAAAATCTTGACGGGATTCTTAGATCTCTCCATGACATACTGCAGAGACTTCAGGAAAACGATTCGGCTCTGGGGATCGATTTCGTCCAAGGCATCAATGCAAATCGTCGTCTGAGGATATATATCCGCCAATTGAACGAGAAGATCCTGGCTTTCGGTAATGCTTAGCCGCCCAAATATTTCCCCTTTTTTCCCCCGGCCGTGGTAGACATCAACGATTGGCTTTAAAAGCTCCGCTTTGGGCATCTGCGCAAGCTGCTGAACAAGCGTCCTCAATATACTCTCCGGATCTCGGCGATTTTCTTCGGCTCGATTGCAGTAGAAATACGCCAACCCCCCCGGTGTCGGATTCGAACAGAAATAATCGATGACTCTTGATGCGGTGTATGTTTTGCCGGCCCCAGCTAGACGAACCGGTCAGATGAGCACTCGTGAGCCAGACGGAGACTTACGGATTCCCAGCAACAGCAACAACATCGAGGCGCTTGATGATCTCCAATCGCAGTACTCCGCATTCTCGAAGATCCACTCGCAAGTGCCATCTAGACGCCCATCACTAATGCGCTTGTGATGGCTAGTGTACGGGACGGTGGACATCCATTCCAGGATCTTGGACCTGGACTCTGATTACAGCGTGAGTGGGGCTAATTCCGTAAAAGTTCCAGAGCCCGCATTCTTACCTGGGGATCTGTTAGTGAACTCCGGTTAGCCAAGTTACAATGTATTCAAACAGGTCGGCCATGCTCGCCATGCCCGCCACTCCTAACTTCGCTACGAAAAATCACCGGATTGGGCAAACCCGAAAAAGACTCACCTAGAAACGATGGTCTGCCCGCCATGAGGCTCGGCACCGACGAACTCCGAGTGCGTGGAGGCCTGATACAGCCGACTGTTGTCTGTGTTCGTCTTGTCGGTCATGTTGTGGCTGGCGGCGATGTAAGGCGCGCTCGTGTGTGATGTTTTGGTTGCTGGTGTAACTGCCGCTGGGTTGGCGGTGAGGATTAAGTAGACTGACGGTGGCTCGCACCAGAAATTTTCCTGTTAATGCCGTGTTAGACCGATTGCTAGGATCGGCCGTGCGGAGTGTCTGGCAAACTTACATTCGTCATCCGCCGTTCCAGAGCAACCGACCTACGTCACTTCGAACCAGGATTGGAGCCAATGAAGTTTAACGGTACCCCTCATTCTGCATGGCAACGGGCGACCAACAGTATCGGGTCTGGCTCTGCTCTATTTTTCTCCAAAACCGGTGCGTAACCAACACAGACTATCAATGGAGGAACTAGATATATCGACACACTTGCAAACGCATGCATAATGCTAGGGAATTCTGTTCGTTCATTGGCCAGATGTATCAAGCAGTGTGCGCACCTGTAGCAATCCTGCGGCTGCCACGGCAGGAAAATGCCGCAAGTACTGCTATCATCTACATGTGTATCCACTCACCTTACTACTCTAAATTTAACAGACATCTAAATAATATAAGCAGCTTGGCGCACACCTGGGCCCCATCCGGACACATCCACGCAAAAAAACGCGACTACGCCAGAGTTGGGGCGGAGAGGAGGGGTTTGGGTCGGTTGGCCGTGCAAGCCGCTTTTTATTTATTTATTATTTTATTTTACCATAAATAGCATGTTGGCGTTCATGCAATGTTAGGTCCCGAACTCGGTCAGTGTGGCCGACCATATTACACTTGCCTGTGGATCGGCGAAAATAAATTTCAGAAGCCATTACTTCGAAAGGGCGTCTGCAATCCTCGCGAAAGGATTGTCTGGGAATCAGACTATGTGCGATCCTCATGCACGAGCGCTTTTGAAGATCGCAAGGCGATAAACCTATGGCGATGGTTGTCGATGATGTCTGTAGCTTCGAATTCGACTCCATGAACTTATTGCAGTCGAGCGCAAAATCATTAAGGGCGCCTTCTCGCCCACGGCCTACCACCAGAACCAAGAATTTTTTCTCCAAATACGGCGCAACCGAACAGGGCCTTAGTCTAGAACCGCCGACTGGCCGCAGCCACATAGCGATATTCAACTCTTCTCATGTCATAAGCCACATTATCCCGACGGATTGCCAGCACCGATGAAGATACCGCGGCGCGTGTTGGGACCGGTATGTAGCTTTTTTTTTTGTTTAATCATACACGCATTCCGCCTACCTATGGAGACTAAGGCGGGGTACATTTTGCCTAGTCCTCGTCCGCTGTCCGTGCGATGGCGGCACGTTGCAAGCTCCACTTTACCCTCCGCCTAGGCCTTTATATCCTAAGAAGATAAGATACACACCAAAAAAAAAGAACAAAGGAAAGAACAAAGGAACGCGTTCCCGTCCCTTACTCCTCTTCTGCTGATGCAACGAAGAAGGGCGTGGGGAGGAACTCAGTGGTACTTCCTCCCCGGCCTCCACCCTCCGCTTCTCTTCCCGCTCACTTCGCTCCTAGAGCCCCATTCCGACACCTCGCGCCTCGCTTCTTCCTCAGCCGAGACCAGCCTTCCCACATCCGTAGTAGAGAGGAAGTCCAGGACCGCCTGGCTGCACCTCCCGTCGACAAAGAGGTCCCGGATCTTGCACTGGCTCTTCCACCCGCTTCCCTCACGCGCTGGGAGAGAATGTTGCAGTAACTAGATACATAGAGTCATAGACTATGTACGTACCTAGCCATCTTATGTTTTTACGTCAGTCTACGTCACTGCATGAGATCGATTCGTCGAGATGTCTCACCCCGTGATTGGCGGCTGCACACCTCACGCATGGATGTGCCCCGTTCGGTTAGTACCCGGCAGCCTCTGCACCACCAATAATGTAGGATCGTCACCCAGCATCCCAATTCTCGGAGAGTTACATATGTACTCTACTATGTATCCTACACCGAACGTGCAGCTGTGGGAAGGCTAGTCCCCCCTGAGGAAGAAGGGGACGCGGGGAGTGAAGTTTCGGAGTGGGAGCACCGGGAGCGCCGGGAACGGGAAGAAGAAAGGAGGGAGGAGGTGGAGGTGCGGGGCCGTGGACGAGTTGGGCGCCGGGGAGGACTTCCGTTGTTCCTTCCCACACCCTTATTTACGTTATTTATGGCATCGGCAAGCGAGGAGTAGGGGACGGATCGATGTTCCTTCCGAGGGGCCTCTTTGGTTGTAGATAGATTGATGGTTCGAGTCCTTGGCTACTCGAGTAGGTCCGTGAAGAAGAATTGCAATAAATTTTACTCGTTGTTCCCGCCCCAACAGCATCATCGTTATGTGTATTCATCGCTTCAAGAATTGCAGCAGAGAAAGATAGAGACGGTGTTAGATACTCGGTAAGTATGTAGTTGTCAAGAAGTTGGACTCGAGAGACCTAAACCCCTCCTGTCCAATCATTGTCTTTGCTCACAGTTTTTGAATCACGCTACTTATGTATGGTGGGTGCGAGCCCGCCGGGTAGTCGAGTCCGCTAAGCTAAACGGCTAGTCTAGCGTGGCTTTTTAATCTCTAGCGGGCTCGTGACAAACCCATCGAACCCAGCCAGTACATGTGGTCGGCGTCGGCTCCATCTGAGGACCATTTCTAGCCCTTGCTCGACTTAATTGGACCAAATCCAACTGAATTCGAGGGGTTTATTCTATCTGAGTAAAGAAATCAGGGCCCCGCTGGAGACTAAAAAGCCACGCTAGCCGTTTTTTTTTCGCTTTGCGGGGCTTGACTACATATGATAGATACCTGGCTGGTCTCCCCGGCACCCATCCTAGTAGTGCAACGTTTGCGCGCCTCCCACGACGACTCTCTGCGGGCGATGCAAACTCGTGCGGTATTTCTATGCGAGGTGCCAGAAGTCCGATTGGAAGATGCAAAGGTGTCATGCAACGCCGACACGAGCACATTATATCCGGTGGAGGATCCGATGGCCGCCTCACATCTATGGCCGCCTCACATCTACGTCCTGCTCTTCTTTCCCCAGGACGAATACAAGTCTCGATTCGTCTGTACCGGCCGAGACGGAGGGGCGTGCCGATCAGAAATTCATATGGATTTTACTGGGCATAGATGCTCTCCCCGGGTTCAGCAGTTTGGAGCAGTGCGGCTCCCTGCTGCCACCAAGTGGGTGGCTATACCCGCCGATACGAAACAAGGCTAAATTGCACGAGCAAGCGACTAGAATATTTAGGGCGGGGACACGTCGAGAAAAAGGACAAATATTTAAAGGTAATAAAAATTAACGGATCCATACAGCCCTTCTCTATCCTCTGGATATGTATTATGTGGGTACTAACTAGCAGAGACAACAGGCTGCGGCCGGAGCCGAACGTGAAAGAAAAAAAGAAAGGGAAACAAAGGACCTATGATAGGTCAATCGGGTTGTCACGGCCACCTAGGAGGAGATTCGCGATCTGCCGCTGGACATTAGACCTCCGAGAGCTTTAGGATAACACGACTGATTACGACTAAGAGAATGGGGTAGCGCGGGATTTTTCCCTTGTGTCTCTGTGTGGTTGCTTCTCGTTCCTACATTTCGCGCGTGCTTTGATTCTGAATTTCCGATTTTCTTCGGTACAATATCTCTCAGCGGCGGTGTGCGGATGGGAACTCCATGGTGGTACACTATGGCGGAGCGTGTGGTCTGTATTCCTCGGCACACTGGAATGAAATAGCATATTATCTACTTCCGCAACCATACACATCTGCCTTACGATCGACCCCGGTGCAACGCCATACCACATAGGTCGAAGACGATGCGAATTCCGAGACCGAGACGGAGACAACAGACTGCCACAAGAGAAATACTAGCCTATGGCTGTTCCGAGAGAATTGCAACAGGTGCCCCCGTGCTACGTAGTGGAGACATTCCAGATACGACCAAGTAGCATTGCCCGTACCGGTGAATTGACGAAACCTGCAGTGAGAGAGCCGAGGGCCCGATACCGGAGTAACATCCATACAATCCTGAGGAGCTGGAGGAGCTCTATTCCAGGATCGCCTGTGCCGGGACCCGAAACCAAGCCTGCAGTGCAGAGCGGGAACAAGGCGCTACGTTACCTGTCGGCAACCGGAATGTAAAGACATGGATCTTGACAACCGGCCCCGCAAACCCGCGCCCGGCAAAGAGCAGCACTGGGTACCGGGTCACCCGTGCGGCTGGAAGTGCGGATAGAATTGGCGAGGAAAGGAGACAATGGGGAGGTGTAATTGGGGCGGCAAGTATTCTTTTCCCTCTGTTTATTCTCCCCTGTGAGCGTTGGTTCTGTCTTTCTTCTCTCTCTCTTGTTTCTCTCTTGCAAGAATCGCCGAGTGCTGTCGTTCTTTTCTCTCTTTGGCTCACTTTCTCCCTATTTTCCCTCTCTTGTGACTTTCGGCGAGCCCTGTCTCTACTTTCCCCTCTCTTTGGCTTCTTTTCACTCTCTTTTCTTCCCTTGTGACTGTGGGCGAGTGCTGTTTCCTTTGTTTCCCGCTTTTCTCATATCTATGCGACACCATAATTATACTGCCCTTCGGAAAAGTTGGCCGGTCCGCGAACCGGAAAGTTCGCTGACGGGACAAAACATAGGTATGTACATAAAGGGATCGCCAGAGAGATATACTGTAGTAGTACCTCATGTATCCAGGCGACGCCACTCAATTAATGGTCAAATCCATCGTTCAACACGGCACACCTTTAGATCACCAAGTCATCCTACGCCTCACAAACTTCCTACCCTTTTCCTCTTCCTCAACACCTGCCAAGCTTCGTCCACAACATTCTGCTCGGAGTCGAGGGAAGCACGGTGGTCGGCTAGCAGCCGCATCACCGCCTCGTGTACTTTCTCCATCGCGAGGTGCAGTGGTATTTGCGTGTATATGTTAACTTAGCAGCCGAAACGTCGGCTCCGCGGTCGAGCAGCAGCCGCACCACCCCCCCCCCCCGTATTCTCTCACCAAGGCGAGATGCAGCGGAGTTTCCTGGATATGTTGGCAGTCAAGTCGTCACCTCCCCAGTCGATCGACAGCGACACCACCGCCTTGAGCCCTCCCCTCATTCTGCATGTTAACGGGCGACCAACCGCGTAGCTGGATATCGGATCTGGCTCTGCACTATTTTTCTCTATCCACAGATGGGTCGACAAGCCCGCATGCATGCAGTTGTCGGACCCTGGAGCAAACCTCGTCTCGAACGGCAAACTCCGTCTGCACGCTAAGCCCCCCCCCCTACCCAGCCCACCCACGCGGCGGTGGCAGCGGCGCAATCGACGCGATGCGGCTGAGGGTCTTACAAGAAACTTTGGGATTACATATGTATGTGGAGAGCAGCATGGAATTGTGAGTTGGTGGCGGCTGATGGAGAAACGTTACGAGGTGGCTGCTAGTTACCGTCCGCCAACCGGTAGCCACTGCTTGGAGAGCATCGCCCACCCCCACACGGAGTCACGGAAGCCCAGTGACTGCTTGCCCGGGACACGAATGCCTACGTAGCGAGGAATTGGCTTCCGCGCACCGTATCTGAGCCGTCCGTCGCTCGCTCCTCGGTTCCGATCACATGACAAGCGAGAAAGACGACGATGTCGATGAGACGGCGAACATCTCCACCCACCACCACCACCAGCAGCGAAAATATAATCATGAACTGCGGACGGTTGCACGTTTGTGTCGAGAGAGTCAGCTAGCACGTGTTGTAATCCCCCGCCTCCTACCACGACTCGTATTAGGCTGATCGCCGCGCTGGAAGGGTTACCATTCGGCGCCGGCGGTCCTAGTGATATCCGCTGGAAGCCGATGTGGTTTGTCTATCTGTCTGTCCATCCGTCCGTCCGTGCTGGAGTGCGCGCACATCGGCATCTCCAGCTGATGCGATGTGGCCTGATGTGATGTGCGGTCGTCGAGGACGGGATGACGGATCCATAGCTATTAATCTCGCTTGCTCGGGACTTCAATTCCGCCTCCACTCCCACCGCCGCGGACTCGCCCCGTCGTTGCTTGGTCGTTGCCGCCAGCTTGCTATCTACAAAGCCGGAGGTTAGCGACGGAAGGGTGGAATGACTAAAGTTCTCGGATCGGACGGAGGCACAAGTCACGACCAATGCCGCTCCCCAGGTCCCTCACTCATCTCAAGCGAGTGATCTCCAAGTGAGCCGAGACCAGGCGCTGGGCGGGGAGGCGGGTCTCTGGGACGGTAGCGAGCAGCTTCAAGAGCCTTGCCTCTAGCTTCTACCAGCTGAAGACGGGTCACTGCCTCACTGGGAAGTACATACCTGAACTGGGCGAGGAGTCGGCCCACCGCTCAGTGTTGGTGGTGTCCGTACACGCGGGAGCATGTCTACAATGTGTGCCCCGAGTGGAAAGCCCAACAGATGATCCTGTGAGCAGAGGTACGGAAGGAAACCGGGAGCCGGAAGGGCCGGTTCACGATCCGGGAAACTGGCTGAGCGTACCTCGCCATGATCTATCTAGGTCGCATGCGGGTAATGAATGAGCAAAAAACAAGGATGCCAGCGACGGAGCGTCTCTAACGGCAGACGTCGCAGGTTCACCGGGGGTGGGGGTGTAAGTATGTGCGTGCGCAGTGCGGTAGATGATGCGGAAGCTGGGTTGTTTCTCTCTCTTTGATGGTAGATAAGTACCAACTGTAGGTTTGAGGAGCTTTCCACGTACCCTCTGCAGGGCGGACAGGAAAGGTCGGGTACATAGGGGTTCGCCATAACGAGGCTGGACAGGCTGCATGCGAAATAAATTGATGCTCTCTCTCTACAAGACAACTTCTGATGCACGCCTACCTTTGTCTGCGCAGAGGTTTTCAAACTGGTGGTTGAGCGTTCAAAGGAAACTGCAGGGCTGCTCGCGTCAAAAAGAGGGGTGCAGCATGTGAATGTTAAGGTGCGTAAAATTTGTCGGAGCTGGGTAGCGGCAATTGCCTGCGTGATTTCATGCAAGGGGAGCTACATACATAGTTGGCCTGAGGGAGGCTGCCGTGCGTCGAGATACGATCCATTTTAGCGCTGTAGTTAAGTACGGGGCTACTGCTACTGGCCCCTGGAGACTCAGCGTCGCTGTATCAGCCCCTCGCCAGGTACATTGGTGCGCTTCCAGCAACAAACGATGCTCGATTCCGTGTATTGCCACGGCCCTCCTCAGATCCTCCATCCCTCCTCCCTTCCTCTCGTTCCCGACAAGCCTCGATGATGCCGAAACACTTTCTCTGCCGACTCTGCTTCGCGACTCTTCTCGCGATCGCCATTGCTGAAGAAACGAGTGTGTTTTCTAACGAACCTTCCTCGGAGCAAGATGTCAAAAAACCGACGAAGGAGACGATCACCAGAGGCTATGTATTCATAACGATAATTGCGCTCAGCTTCGGTTGCCTTACCCAGCCGTACGGCTCACTTCTCGACACGAAGGACAAGACCTGGTTACGACGGCTATCCCCATTCGCGGCCCTCCTAGAGGGGATGATTATTCTGTTCTGTCTTCTCAAAACGCCGCTGGCCCCAACACACGAACCGACCACGGATGGCGAGGTTTCCCCTTCGCAGAACGGGGGGGCTGGGCACCTCCGTTGGTGGACGCGTCTATCCCGTTTTTGTATGCGCTTGCAACGCTCGTATTCAGCAAAAGCCGGCGCACTGCTTCTCACCCGGAGTACCGGAGTCCGTTCTTCTGCTGATATAGCCCCCGACGAGATGCGGTCACAATTAGTGGGCACTGGTGGGGGACGCTTCCAGTTCTTCAGCGTGCCCCCAGTTATTCTCATGCTCGTCAAGATATATGCAAAGTCGGAAGCACAATTCGTCGTGTTCTGTACGGTCGTTTACATCTTCGGCTGGGCGATGGTACAGGCACTGTTACTATTGGCTGCCACTGAGGGTATGAAGCCATTCCAGCTTGAGGCTGTGGCGAAGCGTCAGCCTGCTGTGCTCGACTCGGTGCACCATTTTGCGTGGAAGGCATTTGGAAATGTTTCTAGGTTTTACTTTATATATATACTCCCGTTAAAGACTCCGATCCGCACGGACTCGTGCAGTTACACTGTTCTTTACGCTGCGGCACTGGCGGTAGCTTCGCTGCGCCCAGATTACGGGCCCCTGATCTCACTTTTCACAAAGATCATCTTGTCCGTCCAGCTATTCGCCTGTATGCTGCTCCACACTATGTATTTTTGGATTGTCCTTGATGATTTCAGCTACGAGTATATTCCTTTCTTGTCCATTGTTTCCTTGACTTCGAACGGAATCCTTCAGGCTTGCTCGATTCTGTGTTGGGGACTCGGGTGTCGAGGCAACGTCGAAGATTTTTGGAATCCACCATTGATGTGTTGGCGTTTATTTTAGGGTTCGAACTGTATCTTGGAATGTATCGGGAGGAGGGACCTTCTAAGCCGGAGTAGTTAGAGTAACTAGGTTGAAAGTAGCGTGTATAACCCAGACTGCGCAATACCACCATCCGACATGTTGATCGCCGAAGCATATGATTAGTGTAACGGGCGTGGCTCTCTGACTCCAGGTAGCGAACCGGGACTTATGGACGAGGGCGTGGGGACGTGGACAGATAAGGACAAGACGTGGGGAAACGGGCAAGGCAAGGACGTGGCGTTGAGGCGGAACAATTGCTAGTAGTCACGGCCGACTATGGCTGACGATAACAAGTTGTTGCGTGAAGAAGAAACATGCAAGACAGACAACAGCGCACTCTTATATACAATGAGCGCGATCCTCCACATCCAGATCCTTCTCCACGCCGCGCAACCAGAACCAGCAGAACCTTTCCTCGCCGCGCACCTAGAACCTTTCCTCGCCGCGCAACCAGAACCTTGCCGCGCAACCAGAACCTTCCCTCGCCGTGCACCTAGAACCTTTCCTCGCCGCGCAACCAGAACCTTTCCTCGCCGCGCACCTAGAACCTTTCCTCGCCGCGCAACCAGAACCTTTCCTCGCCGCGCAACCAGAACCTTTCCTCGCCGCGCAACCAGAACCTTTCCGCGCCGCGCAACCCAGAACGTTCCAGACTCTAGTCGTTCGGGATAGGTGGTGACGGCGGCGGCGTGCCGTTACAGTTGCATTGGTGGTCTCGGGGCGGGCGGACGCTGCGACGGCAGTTCGCGACGCCACTGCTGGTGTCCTTCACAGTGCTGGCGGCCTTCGTCATGCCGAGAGTAGCTTCCGTCAGCCTGGGAGCGGCTTCCGTCACGCTGAGAGTGGCTTCCTTTCTGCTGTCTCTGACGAAACTGCGCATGCCGTACGCTGGAACTCGGAGTTGGACACTGTTTCGCAATGTGTCCGAAACCCAAGCACCGGAAACACCGCTTTGACGCCTCATCGACGGTATAGAGTTCTGGGTCCTCCATATTGCTCAAGTCCATGGGATCGCTGTAATCAGCAGTGGAAGTGGTGACCGTAGGGGTGGACGCTACTCGTGGCGTGTCGGAAAGAGTGGTGGGCGGCAAACATGGTAGCGTCCGTTCCGCCATGATGTCCATCATATTGGAGAGCGTGAGCTCGATCTTGTGGACGTGACGCATCAAGCGAGCCTGTTGCGTGACATCTTGGGCTGCTGCCTCTGGGAGGTTCCGCAAGTACTCCTCCCATATCGGATCTCCCCTCGTGATCGACAGCGAACCTCCCAGGATCTCTATCAGCTCCAACGCCCTCTGGTTGAATTTCAGCACCTGGTTTTTGTTGAACTTGAGTGCGCGCCACTCATTCCTCACAACAGACACTGCCACCTCCGGTACAAACTGCTCCTTGAAGACCTTCTTGAAATCCGCCCACTTGATCTTGTAGTCGCTGTCAGTCGGTGGGATCGTATCCACTTCTCTCTCCTTCATCTCCTTCTCGAACCACCGAAAGATCTTCACCGAGAGGAAACGCCAAAAGGTGTCGATATTCTGGTTGTCCGAAGATGCCTTTGGACACATCGAGGCACCCTGGCGAACGTAATGTTCGACTTCGTCGAGGTACCTTGTGACGACTTCCAGGTCCTGTGAACCTTCGTAGCGTTTCGGCTCGAATGGCTTTATCTTTTGGATGATGGTGTTCTGCACTCCTGGAGTGGCGTTTGCGGTCGTCCGCAAGGTCTGGTAGTCGTCGGCGAGCTTTCCATATCTCTCTGCCCACTTATCGGTCTGTCCGCGGTACTTGGTTGATTCCTCCCTCAGAGTGGTAACCTCCTTCTCCAGGGTGGCGATGCGGGTCTTCATCGTCGGAACATTCTTTTTCTCTTTGTTCGCGGCCTGCAGGTCCATTGCCAACACGTCCATCTTGGATACAGTCTCCCTGTGAAAGTTGTACCAACGGGTGTAGCACTGCTCGACCGCCGTAGCCGATACTCCGAGAATGGCATTTGACTGCCCATCCCTCGAGAGCTCGCTCTCCCCGATCCATTCGAATACCGCTTCCGGCGGCGGCCAGTCGATGCTTCCTGATGTCGACATCTTTCTTCAAGGTTAGCGTACTGTATGTGACCAGAAACAGCTCAGTGAGACGTAAAGTATGGGCCCCGAACGCCGGCCCCCGCGCTTACTGCTCGCTGCTCTCCTGGCAGCTACTTTTCACGCGAGGTGGTCCCTTTCCCTCTCTCTCTCTTTCTCTTTCTCTCTTTTCTCTCTCTCTCTCTCTCTACAGTGCTGGGCCTGTGCTCCAGCCGCTGTCTTCGCTCTTCTCGGCGGTAGTTTCGATGCTTCTCACGTGCCCTCCTTCGCTGACCTCTGTCGCGGAAGGTGGGGGGGGGGGTGGGGTGGGTGGCTCGTCGCTCGTGCCGCGGGATACCACCGAAAACACGAAAGAAAAAGTGTTGCTACCAGTTGAGGGGTAGCAAGAAGCATGTCCATTCTAGAGAGGCGAGCGCCGGCCTCTTATACGAGTGTCCGTGCGCCGCCTGTGACTGTCTACCGTGACTGTCCTATGTAGCCCTATGTCACACTCCCGTAGCACTGTCCGTGTCACCCGAACTCTAGACACCCCGCTGGGCGTAGCGTCCGCAGCGCCCGCAGCGGCCGGAATCCTCCTCCTACAGGATGCCACAACACGAAAAGGAAAAAAGTGTTGCTACCAGTTGAGGGGTAGCAAGAAGCATCCATTCTAGAGAGGCGAGCGCCGGACACTATATACGAGTGTCCGTGCGCCGCCTGTGACTGTCTACTGTGACTGTCCTATGTAGCCCTATGTCACACTCCCGTAGCACTGTCCGTGTCACCCGAACTCTAGACACCCTGCTGGGCGTGCATCCGCAGCGCCCGCAGCGGCCAGAATCCTCCTCCTACAACCACTCCCCTCTTAACAAAACCAGCCCCGTCCCTATCAATGTATACCACTCGACAAAACAAACAACAATAACAAGAAATGTCAAACAAAACATAAACAGGAAACAAAAACACAGCAAACATGCAATCATTCTCCCTTCTTCCGTCTCTTTTCTCCTCACCCCCATTCCATCCACCGGTAGGTACGTAGACCATTTGCCACGTGGTATTCGCGAAGCAGGGTGTTGCTGCTGCCTCTCAGGTTTGCCAATGGTTCCCACGTAGCGTCGGTGTACCCCACCCACTTGACCAAATATTCCAGGTCTCGGACGGTACTGCCTCGATGCTCCCGAATGGCTTCCACTTCGTATTCAACTGCCGCTGTAGAACGCAGTGGCGGCGGTGGTGGGTGTTCCCGGCTCCTGTCAACCTTCGATGGCTTGAGGCGGCTAATGTTGAAAACGGGGTGTAGGCGCCAGTGGGCTGGAATATCCAACACGAACGCATTCTCTCCTGTTGGAATATATGGATCGATAAAGACGAAGATAGTGAATTGGTTGATTGATACAAAGTCGAAGGAGGAACATTCTCTCTATATACAACGCGCCTGAGGGACTCGCCAAGGGGAAAGGACGGAAG